>ENA-ORXU01000055-ORXU01000055.1-marine-metagenome-genome-assembly--contig:-NODE-55-length-132764-cov-5.035640_pt1 | contig 132764 bp, 129 predicted proteins | sample MGYA00237869_ERZ511484 | MGnify/ENA metagenome assembly ERZ511484 | reverse complement strand
GATAGCTGTCTAGAATATCGCCTTCGGGCGTATTTCTGAGTTCCTACTACATTTACCCCTAAGCTGGCTGTACAAAATACCTCGCAGCCAGCGCTTTCAGCTCATCAATGCTCTGCAGACCGACAACCGTATGCACGTGACGCCCTTTGGCATTGAACAACAACAAGGTTGTCTTCTGTACTCCGTATTGCTGTTGCAAAGCCCGGCCCTCGTCAGTAAAGATATCAGCGAGCCTGAAATCGACTGACTCATCGTCTTCGAACACTGACAGCGCTCTGGACTTCAACTGACGACAGATAGAACAACTGGTGTCATGAATTTGCACCACAACCGGTTTGCCCGCACCTATGACCGACAGATCATGAAGTTCTCGTTTCTGCTGGTCGTAGCCTGATATGGCACCGGCAGCAACGCCTAGTACACCCACTGCAAGCACCGCCTTCAGCGCCAGCCTGCGTTTCTGCACGCCCGGCATATCAAGCAATCGCTGTGTTGCAGAGACTTTGGGCGCTGCTTTTTTCTTTCGTTTCATGAGTTTTCCCGAGTGCTACAGATCACATTGATCTGTGCACAGTTGTGCTGACGGTTACTGATCAGATTGATTTGCGTTCTTCTGCGATCCGCTCATCTATCACTCGCAGAATCCCCTCGTGGCTTCCGGCCAGTGAACCACCCGTGCGGTACTTGCCGTTGATGATCACAGTGGGTACACCTGACACTTTGGATGCGCGGGCCATTTGCATGGCCTGGTTCATACGAGTATTTACTCCAAAGGAGTCCATGGTCTTTTTGAACTTGTCCTTGTCTATATCCAGCTCGCCCGCAAAGTCTGCGATCTGGTCAGGGCTGCGAAGTGAGCGACGCTCAACATGAATACCGTGAAACATGGGTTCAAAGAACTGCTCCGTAACGCCCATTAATTCAGCAGCGTAAAACGCACGGGAGTGAGGCTCCCAGGCTGGATTCAGTGGCGGTGCTTCTCGAATGAATTCGACATAGTCGGGCTTGCTCGCCACCCAGCTATTGATACTCGGCTCAAAGGCGAAGCAATGAGGGCATCCAAACCAGAAGTACTCAAGTACTTCGACCTTGTCAGCACTTCGAGTATTCAACGGAGGACTGATCAGCTCATAACCTTTTGGTTGCGCGAAAGCCGTTTTGGCGGCAGCGAGCGACAAACTGGCAGTTGCAAGCACTTGTACACTGCTTTTGAGAAAGTCACGTTTATTCATTAGAGATCACTTTTCGAGGTAGGTAGTTACAGGAATTCAGATAATGGGAGAGCGCGTAGCCATGACATAGAACAGACCCGACTCGTTCCAGAGTTTTACGTTGACTCCATCAACGCGTTCGCGAGTTTCATCCATGGCTTTAAGACCTTCGCCGTTACGCGTCATAAACAGGCTTACTTGCTTGTCAGTTGCCGTATCAATGAACTTCACATGAGCTGCGAGCTCGCCATTAATAGTGCAGTATCGCGCGCCCAGCAAAGTCAGTTGTTCGCCAAATTGCGAGGGCAGCGCTACTTCAAACGGCAGTTGCGTCATGAACTCGTTAATCTTCCCGATTTCCGCAGACTCAAACTCCAACTGCAATCGGGTAGAGTGGTTCATTGCCGCCTCATTCAACGTGCGCGTGGTTCGCTCTACCTGTGTACCGTAGTTGTGAAAGCCTATCGACATTGCTATCACCAACAATACTGTGGCTGCTCTAGACAGGCTTCGCCAACGGCTGGCCGACAGGGCAACCAGATTGGATGGGGTAGCCGAGCCTGATACACTGATCCGGTCCACTTCTTCATCGTCAAGCTGTAACCCGCGGTAGTGATCACGCAGGCGATCATCAATGTCGGTCATGACAAGTGCTCACCTTTCTCACGGTTGAATGGAGTAACGTTGGTTTCGGACATCAACGTTTTTAATCTGATTCGGGCACGATGTATGAGACTCAAAACCGTGCCACGCGGTTTATTGGTCAGTGTGGCGATTTCGTTAGCGGTATAGCCCTCAACTACCGACAGAAACAACGCTTCGCGCTCAGCGTCACGTAGTTGCAGGAGCGCCCTCTGCAATTGAGCATCAGGCAATTCAGCGACATCCATAGCCCCCATCATTTCATCAGCCGAGAATCCCTTGGTATCCAAAGAGGTGAAGTTCACACTTCTTGATCGTCGGTAGTGATCGATGAAAAGGTTGCGCACACAGCGAAACAATAGCGCTTTGTCCGGGACGTCTCCGTGGACTTTGCTAGCCCTTATCCAAGCCTCGTGAACCAGTCCCTGTGCTTCACCCGTATCGGCCTGTAGTGCACAGGCGTAGCGGTAGCCTGCCTGCACCAGCGCCTCTACGTCGGGTCTTTTATTACGCTGAAACATGGCTTGAAGTCATTGGAGTCAATCTACAGGCACCTGCCCCTATACACTTCTAACGAACGGACATTCTTTATGATTGCATCTACCGCTAAGTTTATTAGCGTCACAGGTTCAATCAGGCCCAATATTCATGTATAATCCATCGCGTTTTCAATAAGTTGCAATGACCACTACTTAGCAAAGGCTACTGACTCCTACCCGATGAACAGCACAGCGCAACTCGTCGATTACCTGAAGCGGGCGCTGCACAACACTATGGGTTCAAGTGATGCCACCTGGTTGACGATGATTCAGGAGAACGTAAGTTACACAAAACGTAAGTTACACAAATAGAGTGACACAGTGTTGTGAGAACGATCCATTACCGACACTCTATGCGGTTACTATATCGGCCACCCACTTTCCTATAAGAGGAACCCCATGAACAAGATTATCCTCCTTGCAGCCATCACCAGCTTTACCGTAATCGCTAGCGGCTGTGCGTCCAAGGCACCCTCATTTGGCCAGTCCATTGAAGCTGAAGGTAAGGCGGTATCCGGTCTCGGCACGCAATGGGATAAAGGCCAGGCCATGATCAAGAAGGGCAACAAGCTCGTTCGGAAAGGCAATAAGCAGATATCCCAAGGTAAGGAAGATCTGGCAGACGGCAATGCGCTGGTGAAATCTGGCGAACGGCTGGTAAGCGATGCCGAGAAAGCCTACGGCAAAGTGAAGACACCCGAATAGGTTCAAGCCCGGGTTACTCTCGAGTAGTCTGGGCTAATTGACTATTTTATTCAGGTTACCTGAACACCGCTACCTCAATATTCACACTCATCGCCGCTTCGACATCCTCGTCGAATGTATCGAGCGGATTGATGATGTTGCTGTTAAACCGGGCCTCGTACTTAAATTTGAGAGACACCGGATCGCGAAATTTCCACGCTACTGCAAACTCTGCTTCCGAGAAACGGTTTTCAGCCCCAAAATCCGTATCCAGATCAATCCCCAGAATCACGTTAAAGCTCACTCGGCGGCGCAGGCGCAGGCCGATGTAACCTATACCGCCTTCTTCTGTCTCACCGGAAACCTGCTCCAGCTTCTTGCGGCCGACTCCAAGCGCTGCACTGACATAATCCTTGCGCGTCCTCCATAGCTTGTAGCCAAAGCCTATCACCTGCCTGGAGGAAGATTCGATATCGGCTGGTTTGTTCAGTTCAAGATCCGCCAACAGGAAAACATAATATCTAGACGTGGCAAACCATCGAGTCTGAACGCCGATATAGCGACGATCGTTTGTCGTGGTACGAACCTGATCTTTGACAAAGGCTCCACTTTCATTGGTTATGTCATCGCCGTTGACATCTTTTCGGACAACGTAAATCTTGTTGGCACTGCGATACAACTTGGTAGTCAATTCGTGCTCAGATCGATCATTCCTGTAAGTGAAATCTGTGCGCGCCGAGATTGCTGTGGTGTCGGCTGTGCCAAAGGTGGCTAGCGCACCCAGCTGCACTTTGCCATCCCAGCCCATTCTAAGATTTTTCGGCGTCTTGTAATCTGATGCGGCAGGCGCTGCCGTCACCATGAACAGTGAAAGCACAAGTAGCTGCAGAACATGAAGACTGGATCGATATTTCACTGTGTACACGCTCATCAACGCGCGCGCGCGCGCACTGCCGCCATAACACCGAACAACTGACTGAGCCGCAATCATCACGGAAGCGACTTCTCCAGTGCCTGCGCAATATCAGCAATGATATCGTCGGCATGCTCGATGCCCACAGACAACCTGATCAGATCCGGACCCACACCTGCCGCTATCTGCTGTTCTTCATTTAACTGACGGTGAGTAGTGGACGCCGGATGAATTACCAGAGTCTTGGCATCACCAATGTTTGCCAGGTGACTCAGAACCTCAACGTTTTCGATAAACCTGATACCCGCCTCCATACCACCCTTTATTCCAAAGCTCATGAGCGAGCTACAACCGCGTGGCATGTATTTCCGGCCCAGTTCGTGATATTTATTCTCAGGCATTCCCGGATAATTCACCCACGAAACGCGCTCATGTTCCTGCAGGTAACGGGCAACAATCATGGCGTTCTCGACGTGTCGCTCCATCCTGACATGCAATGTTTCAAGCCCTTGCAGGAAGTTGAATGCATTGAACGGACTCATCGACGGCCCCATGGTGCGCAGGTATTCCATACGCGCTTTCATGGTGTACGCAAAATCACCAAACGTTTCAAAGAACCGCACTCCGTGGTACCCGTCGGACGCATCAACCATGTCTGGGAAATTGCCATTGTCATAGGGAAACTTCCCTGATTCAACAATCAGGCCACCGATAGAGGTACCGTGCCCTCCGATGTATTTGGTCGCTGAATGGATGACGATATCAGCGCCATGTTTGAACGGCTGACACAAAAAAGGCGATGGTACGGTGTTATCCACCATCAACGGCAACCCATGCTCATGCGCTATATCGGCAACCGCTGTAATGTCCAGCACATTCAAACCGGGATTACCCAGACTCTCTGCGTACACTAGCCTAGTGCGGGGTGTTATCGCCCGGCGAAAATTCTCCGGATCATCAGGGTCAACGAAGTGTGTCGTGATACCCAGCCGACGCAGATTGACATCCAGTAGGGAGTAGCTTCCGCCATAGAGCGTACTGGCCGCTACGATTTCATCACCAGCCTTGCACAGGGTGAGTGTAGCGATAGTTTGTGCGGACATACCCGACGCCACAGCCAATGCGGCACGACCCCCTTCGAGCGCGGCAACACGTTCTTCCAGTACGGCATTGGTCGGATTGGACAAACGGGTATAGACGTTACCGAATGTCTGCAGATTGAACAGGCTGGCAGCGTGGTCAGGGCTGTCAAATACATAGGAGCTTGTCTGATAGATCGGTGGGGCTCGTGAGCCTGTCAGAGGATCAGGTACCTGACCTGCGTGCAGGCACAATGTCTCGGGGGCATATTCTCTATCGGCCATGGCGTCTGTCTTTCTCCAGATCAAAGATTCACTTTTCGGGGGCGGCGCGAGCTGATCAGACCCGTGTTGACGCCAGCCCAGTTAAGCCCGCCAAACAATCGTGCGTGCTCTATTTTCGTACATCGATCCATAACAACGTCCAGCCCGTGCGACTCGGCGATCGCCTGTGCGTTCTCATTGATGACACCCAGTTGCATCCACAGTACTTTCGCCTGGATATCGACAGCCGCACGAGCCAGTTCTTCCATCTGCTCAGAACGCCTGAAGCAATTCACGATACCCACAGGCACCGGAATCTGGTCAAGACTGGCGTAACTCTTCTGGCCGAGCACATCGGCAAACGTGGGATTGACCGGGATCACTGTGTAGCCATGATCCAGCAGATACTTGCCAACAAAGTAGCTGGGGCGATGCACTTTGTCGGACATGCCAACAATGGCTATGGTGGTGTGCGTATCGAGAATCCGCCTGAGCGTACCTGCATCTGTCATCTTGAGTCTCCTGCCTGGCAGTCTGCGGTAACAAAGCAAAACTGCTCATAGCATTTGTCGAGGTTATCGCTGTGTCGTATGGTTGGCAGTGTGATCTGCCAGTGCGGCTCTGGCGCGCTTGCCAACAAACCAAGCGACCAGCAATGTTGCGAGCAATCCGGCTACCAGTAACGCCCATTGCAACCCGCCAAACCGGCCAACAGCATGACCCAGAGAGCCAATATAAACATACAATGCCGTGGCCGGCATGATTCCCACAAGCGTTGCCAGCACAAACGGCACAAAACTGATCTGCGTGACTGAAAACAGGTAGTTCTGTACACCGTAGGGAATCAGCGGGCTCAATCGCATCAGGCCAACCACCCGCCAACCTTCATCGCTAATGGCCTTGTTCAGAGAGCTCAGACGAGGATCACGATTGATCAATCGGGTCACTCGATCACGCGCTACATAACGTCCCAGCACAAACGCAACAGCGGCAGCAAGTGTGGCCGAGAAAACCACCAGCGGAAATCCCCACACGCCATAGGCCAGCCCTGCAGTCAAGCTCAAGGCGGAGGCTGGACCCAGCACCACGGTAACAATAACGTAGATAACGACGAAAGCCACTACACCGACGAGTCCCAGATCGAGGATCCAGCCTCGGAATTGATCAATCCAGAGCTTTACCGGCAATTGCCACCACGCGAGTAATAACAGCAGCATCAGCGCTACGCCGGCCAACACCTTCCATTGAATGTTCAACGTGTCGTACTCCTGTACCCGGTGAAGTCTAGAACTGTCACTGGAAAGCTTTCGAAGGTGTCGACTCGCATCAGGCAGGTCTGTCGATACTCACAATGTCACCCGCCATAACGTACTCTCCACCGCCCAGTCGCCCGATAGGGTCCAGTTTGTCTGCCATGACCTTGAGCCGCCCCTTAGCGTCTTCACCCACGATAGTGTCGTGCAGATACAAGTGAGTCAGCTCCATGAAAGCAATCCACTGCTGCTTGATCATCTTGGTATCCACCAGTCTGGCTGCGTAGGCAACGCGGCAATCGCGTAGGCGAGGCAGTTCACTACCCGGCATAGCAGCTGTCTGCAGGCCCAGTTCGGACACTTCAGAGACACCTCTTTCAATAGTGGCCGACGATGCCGTCATGGCTTGCGCCATTTCACGGTGAGCAATATGTATAACGGCCTGGTCACGTCTCTCAAGGTTATAGCGCGTGTCCTTGATATCACCATTAGCCGTCACACCGACGGAGAACATGGCCATGGCAGGTGCACTGCTGATGGCGTTGAAATAGGAATAGGGGGCCAGATTGAACGTGCCAGAATCGTTTTCTGTCAGCACCCATGCTACGGGTCGCGGCACGATACTTTGCGTCATCGTGGCGTACGTCTGAGCCGGCGATAGTAAGGTCAGGTCTATGTGCATCGTGAAAAAATTCCCTGAAATATAGACAAAAGGCAGCAGGCAATAGACTTATCCCGTCTGATTTGATCTGTGCAAGAAGAAATCAGCCCCGAGGGGAACGATAGCCTTCTGCCAGACACTATACTGATGTAATGCACGACAAACTCACCCTCATAGAACCACTCGGCGACGATGCGCTGCACCAGAATGCCGATGCACCCTCATCCTGTGCCGTACGCGATGCCGCCGTGCTCATCCCGCTAGTACGCCACGAGGGCGTCTGGCAAGTGCTGTTTATACGCAGAGCCCGCAATGAGCGCGATCGTCACAGTGGCCAGGTAGCCTTCCCCGGTGGCAGACTTGAAGAGTCAGATGCCACGCACGAGATGGCAGCATTGCGAGAAACCCGTGAGGAAATTGGCGTACATCCGGACAACATCCAGCTACTTGGCAGAATTGAACCCTACATCACAGTCAGTCATTACTCCGTGACGCCAATCGTGGGTATTGTTGATTGGCCCACAAGTCTGAAACTGCAAACGTCTGAGGTTGCCAGAGCATTCCTGATTCCGTTGAGCTGGTTGCAAGACAGGCAGAATTTTTCATTTCGTGCCCGCAGCGATATGGACCTGCAAAGTGCACGGCGGCATCCCATTATTGTGTTTAGTGAATACGATGGCGAAACCCTTTGGGGCGCCACAGCACGCATGACACTGAACTTTCTCAAATCCGTTGAAGATGGCGACATTCTGTTGCCAGGCCCTACCTGAATTTTGCTGAACCTAACGCCCTAGTGAGGCAACCGCTGCCTGCATACGCCGTACTCCCTCTTCAAGCGTCGCCCGTGGACAGGCAAAGTTCAGACGAATGTACTGAGGTTGTCCGAATTGTTCGCCACTGGACAATCCCACTCCCCACTGTTCAAAAAACTGCTGCGTATCGTCCAGATCCAGTCCAGTTGCATCTATCCAGGCCAGATACGTAGCCTGAATGGGCTCGACGACCAACCCATTAGTCTGACCCAGTGTTGACTGCAGGTAGGCATAGTTGTCTGCCAGATAATCGATGAGATCGTGTCGCCACGATCCACCATCTCGGTAAGCTGCCTGTGTAGCCACGTAGGCCAGCGGTGGGACCATGGGTACGATGGACTGACAGGCGTTGTTAAATCGCTCGCGCAGTTCACTGTTACTGATAATGGCGAAGGAACAATTCAGACCTGCCAGGTTCCAGGTTTTGCTGCCGCTCATCAGCGTGACCATTCTGTCAGCCATTGACGGACATGCAGCAGCGGTGGGCGTATGTTCAGCCTGTTTGTCGATGACAAGATCGCAGTGTATTTCATCGGACACCATGATGACATTGTGCTTCTTGCACAGAGCCGCCAAGGCTTCCAGCTCGGCCGGGGTGAACACCGTACCTGTCGGGTTATGCGGCGAACACATCATCATCAGCTGCGTTTTGTCATTAAACGCCGCTTCCATGGCAGGCATATCGTAGGTCCAGCGGTTTTCACGCCGACACAAGGGTACCCGGACGATGCTCTGCCGATCATGCTCGTGAGAATCGTAGAAATGATGGTAGATAGGCGGATTAACCACTATTTCGTCACCCTCACCGCAATACGCTCGGCAGCTGACGGCAAGACCCGTTACAACTCCCGGCAGCCAGACAATCCAGTCTGGATCCACCTCCCAGCTGTACTGATTACGCAAGTGATCTATTACCGCCTCACTCATGCCTTCAGGCGCCAGTGTGTAACCAAACACACCATGCGAGACACGCTCCTCAAGCGCCGTCTGGATAGGGGCTGCAATCTTGAAGTCCATATCTGCCACCCAGAAAGGCAAGATATCCTGATTGCGATAACGTTCCCATTTCAGGCTAGATGTATTTGCACGGGAGATTACGGTGTTGAAATCGTTCATGATGTCAGTCATTGCATCTGTATATCGGGATTACGGGCGCAGTGTGCAACAGCTGCGCGCATCAGGCAACAGCCACTCGACGCCGCAAGACCAAACGGGTAAACCAGTGACTGGGCAATATCCACTGTACGCAGCTGGAATTGTACGGCAAATGAGGTAAAACCCCTGATCCATACGGTGAGTAAATTGACAATAGCGCCTTGCATACGGTGATGCTGAGAGCGAGTTCATACACGACTGTTAGCAGTTGTGACGCTGATGTTGTCTGCTGCCAGGCTTAGCTTGGCTTGGCCTTTTTCCAGCGTGACAGCTGTCTTGAAAGCGCAACACTTGCCAGTATCAGTACGGCAAACACGATGGTAAGCCTGTCAATCATTTCTCCCAACAATACGGCAGAGGCCGCCAGAGTCATAAAAGGCTGTAGCAGCTGAAGTTGACTGGCACGGGCGATGCCGTCGAGCGCCAGAGCCCTGTACCACAACAAAAACCCGGCGTACTGGCTGACTAGCCCAAGATACAGCAATGAAAAAAACAGTGATGCATTGAATAGCAACACGTATTCAGACGTTACGGATGAGCCTTCCCTGATTGCCGGTTTGAACACAGACCAGAGCCGGGCATCACTTAAATCCAGGAACATCAGAGCCAGTAGTGCTATCGGAAATGCGGGCGCTAACGCCCAACTGATAACCTGCCAGGCAGGCAAATGCAGTGAAAGCCTGCCACCGTAGGCATATCCCGCTGCCGCGCTCACTATAGCCAGCAATAAATAGATATCACCGCCGCTGATCACACCATTTCCGCTCATCCACGAAAACAACACCACCAGAGCACTGCCAGCGCCTGCTACTAGCCAGAACGGCAAGCCAGGATTGTCTCGATTGATTATTGCACCACCAATAGCCGTTGCCAACGGCAATATACCCAGTACCACACCACCATGTGCGGCTGCCTCAGACTGCATGGCAAGCGAGGTAAACAACGGGAATCCGAACACCACACCAGCACTGGTGACCACCATAGGTATCCAGAATTGCCTGGCGGGCAACGGCACACGCAGTAACAGCAGTACAAGCGTTGCTGCCAGCGAGGCCATTGCCAGTCGCAATACGAAAACTGTCATGGGTGATGTCGCCAACACGGCTATGCGTGTTAGCGGCAATGTTAACGCGAAGGCTGCAATGGCAAGAATGCCGGGAAGCAATCCGCTAGTGAACTGAAACATGAACTCGCAAGCTCCGAGCCGGTTGGGAGAATACGTCGACAGCATACAGCTAGCCGGTGACTTGTCAGGCCTTAATCATCCCGTATTGCAGTTGACAATAACAAATACACATTTTTGTATAACAGACCAGAACACAATGAAGTGCTGGCTATCAGACGACTTGCGTGTTCTCACTAACGCCAGGCGCAAGCGTTTACTACCAGCAATCAGTGTTCGTGCCTGTATTTTTCTTCACGCCAGTGTCAGTAATCGTGAAGGCTAAACACTCCGTATCACCCGCCTGTCTGCCATCGGCAACCGGGGTGGCCGTGAGCATGAACCTGGCTCTGCTACCAGGGTTTGTAACACTGACTGTATAATGTCCTTCTGGCGTGACGAAGGTAGCAGCATCGCCGTAACCCAGCTCGTCCATGGAGTCGGCGTATCGATTGTTACTGGAAAAATAGCGAACCTGCTCACCGGCAACCTCTGACAAAAAGGAGATGGCATCTGTGCGTCGGCCATCCGTCATGTACTGAGAATAACCTGGCACAGCGATAGCAGCCAGAATACCGATCATAGCAACGACGATCATGACTTCTATCAATGTAAAGCCACGCGTCCGCAACCCTACGCTGCGATGTGCTTCTGATGCACCCGGTGCAGCCATTGCACGAGTAGCGCAACACAGGTGATTAAAGATAAAGAATGTTGACATAAATAATTTGCTCTTCAACGTACAGGACAGTTGCCCGTTCGACCGGTTCTCGCAGACGTGGCAGCACCGCGCTGCACATGATCAGAACGTGTATTGGTGTTGGCTATCTGAACAACACTGTTAACATCGATCAGCTGATAGACAAACGTAGTTACCGACTCGTCGGCATTCAGATCGCTACCTATGGGGGCTACTTCACCGCAATACTGAACAGTTAATTCACCCTCCACATCAACGACCGTATTTCCACTTCCGTTCTTGACATCAAAATCTGCTGCCAACCCGGTATCCGCATCCGGCGCCTGGACAGCGACAGGATTATTGGCTGAGTTGGCTGGGCCCGCTGTCAATGCATTGGTCAGATAGCCTTTGTCCCACACAGACGCAATTGCAGACTCGGCCACTTCAAAGGCAATGGATTTCTGCTGTGCATTACTGGTAATTTTTTCATTAAGACGGGTGGAGGACAGTGTGGCGACACCCAGTATTGTCATCGCCATCAACAGAACAAGGCTGATGACAAGAGCCACTCCGCTCTCACTGTGTCGCGGGTAGCGATTGCCAACAGTTGCTGGAAAATTGTATGAATGTGATATTCGCATCACAAGCGATTCCTGAGCTTTACGGTACTACTGAAAACCGCCCGTGCCATACGATCGTTAACAACCATTTCCTCATCCAGCAACACATAGGTATCGGACATGTTTCGCGAGCGAATTGGTTTATTGGAATTGACCAGTAGCGCGAAGCGTAGCGAGACCACTTCTGCCGGATCGAGCGTTGCGCTGAAGGGTACGTATTGCTGCGGCTCCGAGGTGTCGTCATCACCGTCTGTATCAAGGCCAAACAGTATCCTGAACTGCTCCACACCCTCAACGATTGCCATGGGAGCAGCCCCTGCCTGGTTACCTTCACACGTAAGCTGACTGGTTACTGAATCGTGGCGGTAGCTGTTGACGGCAAGCACACCTGTGGGGGTGGTGTCGGCACCGTTACAATCAAACGCCTGCTGAGTGCGCACGGCTACCGTGTTAACACCACTCTGTGTCACATCAAACGCCTCTATATAGCCTACTGGTGAATATCCCGCGAGGCGTAATCCGCGTTGCAACACGGATACCGCGTAGCGACCGTTCTCCTGCATGCTCTGCAAACCTTCGGTAAAGCGCGCAGAGCGGGAATTACCCGAATAGACATTGAATACCGCAGCCACCACGATCAGTCCAAGAACGAGTGATATCATCAATTCGATTAATGACAGGCCACGTTGACGATGGCGAAACTGAAGATGGTATCTCACGGGCGCAACCTCATCTGTACTTGACGAACAACAGCGGCTTCTTCTGATGTAGCCGTTTCACCCTCGGGCCAGCTCACCCGCAACGTGTAGGTAGACGTGTCCACGCAGATTGCATCGTCGCAAATGATTTCAAGTTTTGAGCCTTGTGGTAGCAACCCCTGAACACCTGCATTGGATCCCGCTGTACCCCAGTCACCGCAGGCTACTGAGTACAGGTCAAAACTGGCAAGCTCATCAACATCACATTGTTGTGCAGCAATACCCTTTGATGCCTGACAGTAAGGCGTTGGCTTGACGTTACAAAAACCGGTATCTGCACTGGAGTCAAAACCTGCATAAGCCTGAGTAATGACACCGGTATCGTTTATGCGCATGCGAGTGGCCATGTTCTCGGTCAGCATGAGCGCTTTTGAACGATTGAAACTATTAGTGCTGTGCTTCATGCCAGTCAATTGCAAACCAGCCATACCCAGCACGCCGAATGAGACCACAATCAGAGCGACCAGCACCTCTATGATACCGACCCCGCTCTGCCTGGCACCGAGCATGCGACGGCCATCCTTGGTGGGGAAATTGTTCACGTTCATCATCAACCTCCGGTAGCGTCAGGGTCGACGGTCGTTATACGCCCGTTTCCGGCGATGGAGATATCGCGGCGGGCAGAGCCTGCAAAATCGATGCGTACAGTGCCAGACAGTGGGATGCCCGCTGGATTAACGCTGGTTCCTGATTCCCCGAAGTAGATACGATCGCTGAATATGTTGTCTGGCGTGATGGTAAATGCCGGAGCACGTTCGCCAGTCTGGAGAATAATCTGATCAGCAGCGTCTCGGCTGCCGTTGCCGTTCTGATCAAGAAAAACTATCCAGCCTTTGGTGTAGTCAGCGCCCCCACAGGCAGGCTCGTCTGCCAGAGGCGCGATACTGGGACAAACGCCCACCGGGCCCGCACGTTTGATAGCCTCGGATCGCGCGGTCTGGAGACTATAGACAAACTCGTTACTGGTACTGCTTATTTCAGAATCGCCCATGAAGCTTTGCATGGATGGCACTGCCAGCCCCAGCAATATGGCACTGATTGCCAAAGCTATCAAAAGCTCCAGCATTGAAAATCCGTTGTGTCGTATGCGCGAACTTGACATGCGTAAGTGGTCACCGGTTAACGTCGCGTGCACACGGAAAATACCTTACGCACCGCTCTTAACGTTAGCTATCGACCAGACTTCAAAGTGGTTAACCCGCGCGCAGGCGGGCTACGGCTTAAAGCTATCGGAGTGTGACCAATTCCTCACTGCTGGTCGGGTGAATCGCGATGGTGTCGTCGAAATCCCGTTTAGTAGCCCCCATTCGCATGGCTACAGCAAAACCTTGCAGCATCTCGTCGGCGGCCAGACCGATCATGTGGATACCGATGATCTTCTCGTCAGCTCCCGTCACAATCAACTTCATCGCCGTCTTGGTCTTGTGCGGTGTCAACGAGTTGTACATGGCTGTAAATGCCGAGTTATAGACTTTTACCGCATCACCGTGCTGCTCACGCGCCTGTTTTTCGGTGAGCCCTACAGTGGCCATAGGCGGATGACTGAACACAACCGTCGGTATCAGTGAATACTCCAGATGACGGCCCTCCTGATGATCGTAGATGCGATCAGCCAGACGTCTGCCAGCGGCAATGGCCACCGGCGTCAGCTCCGCCTGACCCGTGACATCCCCAAGCGCAAATATACTCGGCACATTGGTTTCCTGATACTTGTTGACAAGTATGTAACCTTTCTCATCGCTGTTAACACCCGCGCTCTCTAGCCCTAGATCATCAGTTGACGGAGCGCGACCGACCGCGAAAATTACCGCATCAAAGCCTTCCAGTACCTTACCGCTTTCGCCGGTGGCACTGATCGTTTCACCGACGCGGGAAAGACTTGTCGCTGTGAACTGAGTTGCAACCGTGAGTCCTTCGCTAAGCATTTCCGCCATGAGCTTTTCCTGCAACATCAAATCAAAGTCGCGAAGAAAAGAGTCGTGACGAACAGCCAGTGTCACATCGCTGCCCATCGCCTGCATCATGCCGGCTAACTCGACTGCGATATAACCGGCGCCGAGTACCAGAACGCGACTGGGCTGCTGTGTGAATTCAAAAAATCCGTCTGAGGTCACACCCAGCTCCTTGCCTGGAATATCAGGCACACGGGCGTAGCCACCCGGGGCCAGAACAATACGTTCAGCACTGTAGTGCTTATCGTCCACTTCTACGGTGTGTGCGTCTACCAGCCGAGCCCGCCCGGATAATGTTTCAACGTTATTCTGGCCGAGGTACTTCGCATAGGAATCGTTAATGTTGCTGATGTATTGCTCACGCCTTTCCACCAGAGCAGTCCAATCAAAGCCGTTAACAGTGACGTCAAAGCCATAGCCTTCAGCATCTCGCAGTGCGTGCGCCATGGCACCGCCATACCACATGACTTTTTTGGGCACACAACCACGATTGACGCAGGTACCACCCAGCACCGAATCGCTTTCGATGACAAGGCAACGAGCACCGTAACTACCTGCTCTGTTAGCGGTTGCTATGCCGCCGCTACCGCCGCCTACGGCAATCAGGTCGTAATCATATGAATGGGTCATGCAGGGTTCCTGAGTCACGAGAGTCATAATCGGGATACTATACCGAGGCTAAGCGCTGACCGGACTCGCCAGGCTGTGAATATCGCCAACCTCGGACAAAAACTGCCTCATTTCGTTGCTTTGACCCGACTGGACAGACCCATCGGCATATACCTTCTGCTGTGGCCCATGCTCTGGGCTCTGTGGTTTGCAGCACACGGTGTCCCACGGCTCGATGTGCTGTTCATTTTCGTGCTCGGCACTGTACTGACACGCTCTGCAGGGTGTGCTGTCAACGACTACGCCGACCGGGATTTCGACGGCCATGTTGAACGAACCCGCAACCGCCCACTGGCCACTGGCGCACTAAGTGCTCGCGAAGCCTTACTGGCGGCTGCAGTTCTGATGCTGGCAGCGTTTGTGCTCGTGCTCTTCACCAACCCCCTGACAATCGCCCTGTCTTTCGTGGCGGTGATACTGGCCGTGATATACCCTTTTTCAAAACGCTACACCTCCCTACCCCAGGTCGTGCTCGGAGCCGCCTTCGGTTTTGCCGTGCCCATGGCCTTTACTGCACAAACCAATTCACTGCCTGCCATTGCCGGGTGGCTGTATCTCAGCGCCATTATCTGGTCGGTGGCCTACGACACGTTATATGCCATTGCCGATCGCCCCGATGATCTGAAAATCGGTATTAAGTCGTCAGCCATACTGTTCGGTCGCTACGACCTGGTCATGGTCGTCGTATTTCAGACAATCGTTATCGCCCTGCTGGCATGGGTGGGATGGCTGGCCGGCCGAGGTGTCGTGTATTACTCAGGCCTGTTTGGCTCGACAGGCTTCGTGGCGTACCAGATCTGGCTTGCCCGCGATAGAGAACCTGCCCGCTGCGTTCAGGCTTTTTTGAATAACAACTGGCTCGGTCTTACCGTTTTTATGGCATTGGTCATCGATTTCGCCATTCATCCATGAGCCGGGAAACAGCGATCTGGGTGTCACAACTGCTCAAGCGCTACGCGCGCGTGGTTCAGAATACCGATCAGCCATCCAGCGCTCTGCTGCATTCGCTGAATACGCTGCAGCTGGCGGATGCCGTGATGGACAAGGCTCAGCTGAGTCAGTCTGACTCTGATCATGCGCTACAGATAGCGATCATAGGTCCGACGCAATCAGGCAAGAGTACGCTGGTCAACGTTCTGCTCAATGCCAATGTGGCGGGTATCAGTGCACTGGCAGGCTTTACAGTGCACGCTCAGGGGTATGCAACCGGGTGTAGTGATGAACAACTGAATTCGCTGCACCCACTGATGGAGCCTCTAATACGCACACCTGCAGACGCTCTGGATGCACAGAATCTCAACACCTATGTGCTTGAGCCCGTGCGCGCAGGCAAACAAGCGTTAGTAACACCTGCAGTCATCTGGGACACCCCCGACTTCGATTCTATTGATGCCAGTACGTATACCCATGCCGTGCTCAACACGGTAGCGCTGGCAGACATTATCATCCTCATGGTCAGCAAGGACAAGTACGGCGACAAAAGTGTCTGGGACATGCTTTCACTCATACACCCGTTGCAAAAGCCCCTGCTCGTCTGTATCAACAAACTGGATTCCCAGGATGAAGCCGCTGTTACCAGCGCCTTTGTCGCGCGCTTTAGCGACTATTTTGGAGAGGCTGTTCTGCCCTCCATCACGTTATTTCCGTTTGTACGTAAAACACCGAACTCAAGCGTTCCTCCATTCTCGAGCGAACTACTCAATGCATTAACCGACACGCTGGAGGGTGCCAAACAACGCATAGACAGACAGACTTACGCAGTGTCAGCAAGCACCTTTATCGAGACGCATCGTAGTCAATGGTTACAACCCCTTATAGATGAACAGCTGTTTCGTTCCGAATGGCAGGCACTAGTAGATCAGGCTACTCGACAGGCACTGGACGTCTACACCGAGGACTACCTGAATAACGCCGACAAATACGACACCTTCAACAGGGCACTGGCAGAACTGCTGACCTTGCTGGAAATCCCCGGACTGGCGGCAACGCTTGCGCGTACCCGCCAAATGGTTACCTGGCCCGCCCGAAAGCTACTGGGTCTGGGTCGCACAGCCGTTGACAGACAATTTAACCGTCCTGACAAGTCTACTGATGAAGAAGCCGAAGCGCTGAAGCGCTCGCTCAATAGCGCCATGATCACTATTCAGGGTGAGCTGCTAAACCAGCCTCAGAGCCCGTTCTGGATATCGTTGAACCACTCATTCAGAGAGCACGAAACGCACATCAGAGACCGGTTTAACCAGCAAAGTGATACGGCAAGGGCGCAGTTTGCACCACAGATTGAAGCCGCAGCTCAGCAACTCTATGATCAGTTGCAATCCCAGACTGCGTTACTCAATTCACTACGCGCAGCTCGGGTAACAACTGACGCTGCAGGTGTGGCACTGGCCCTCAAGTCCGGAGGCCTGGCACCGGCTGATCTGATACTGGCACCGGCAATGCTCTCGCTCACCACACTGCTGACTGAAAGCGCTCTGGGCCGATATCTGGAGACCATTAAACGTGATCTGAAACAGCGTCAACGTGAGCATATAGAACAACAGGTCATGAAAGACGTACTATCTGCAGAGCTTGGCGCATTGGCAGAAACGTTGAGTCAGGACCGCCTGTTCAGTCAGCAACTTGAACCTGAGCTTGCGACGGTGGTGGCAACCGAGCTGGCATCCTGAGCGCATCCAGGAGCGACCGGCTCAGACAGGGAACAAACCTTGCTACATATCCGAGGTACTGTTAACCGGACCAACCTGAATGCCTAATCTGACGATTCCTCGAAACAGCCTGTCGATATCGCTAACTGCAATACTGGCACTGGCAGTGTCAGCCTGTGAAGGTACTACGCTGGGGCATTTCGATGTAGAAGATGCGTTACCAGAAACGCGCATTGAAGGTAATGGCGTGGTGCCTTTGCTACCGGCCCTGTTTCCAGCCATGCCGCTGAATGTCTCCGCTAACGAATCATTCAAGCAAGAAGACTACGACTACCTTACCTCAGTACAGGTGGACTCACTAATGTTAAGTATCACCGACTCCTCTAGTGATGAAAGCGCCGATACGCTGGAAGACGGCACTATCGATGACTTCAACTTCCTGACGAGTATGGAAATCTATATTTCAGCTGAAATTGACGGTGAAACAGTACGCGAGATCATTGGCAGTATCACTATGGATGATCCACAACTGAGTGCCGCAGTTCAGCAAATCAGCTTTTCGATGACGGGACTAGACATACTCCCGTACGTGGAAGCACAGAACGGTTACGAGGTACAGATTGAAGCTGTCGGAGAAGCACCGCCCGACGCTGTCATCTTCGATGGAGACATTCGATATCGTGTCGGTATCGGTTTCAGATAGGCTGATGGGCGCAACGGTAACGGCTGCTGAACCCCAGGAAAGTGCCCAGCTGAGAATTTAGCGAAGCCTGCGGCTACCCAAGAGGTTTTCCTGGTTTCTGAATAAATTCCATGACCATCGCAGCTGTCCACGTAAATGTACTACCACCACACGGCTCACCCGATTGCGGATCGTAATATTCGGCAAAGCCCGACTTGTCAATCAGTTTGAGGCTGGCCGTCTGAATGCGCCTCGCCAACACATTACAACCTCCTTGTTCTAACCCGTTGGCTATCATGTAATTAATGATCAGCCACGCGGGTCCACGCCAGTAGCGCTTGCCATCATAGCGATCGTCAGCGGGATCATGGCTGGGCACCAGATAGTTGACGGCACTACCCAGCTTGTCGATGCGTGCTGCCAAAGCCTGCATGCGGGCTTCTGGAATAGGCGCAAATGCCGCTAGTAAACCGGCAACTGATGCACTGTCCACAAGCCTGCCGATTACCCGATCAAAGCACAGGTATTGCTGATGCTTATCACTCCACAGACTATCAATAGCTTGAAGCCCTGCTGCTACCCTGTCGTGGTTACGACGTGCAACATCTCTATCACCCAGACTCTCAGCCAGTATCGCTAACTCACGACAGGCGCGAATCAGTATGGCGTTAAAGCCGGGATCGACCATCCGAAACGGAGATGCATCGTGCAACACCTCGTTATCCCACGACAGATCCCGGAAATGTTGCACCAGTGAAATGTAGCCATCGTATTGAGCCATCGTGGGTCGATGCGTTGCATCAGCATGTTGTAGATCACGCCGTTGATAAGGTTGCAGCCCTTCAGTTGGAACAGCTGCCAATGCCTCATCCCAATCTACCGAGTTATCGCGCCCTGTTTCCCATGGGTGTATCACCGCCACAAGGCCTGTTCCTTCTGGATCACGACAACGGTAGAACCACTCGTGCCAGCGATCAATCCGGGTCAGCAGTGCGCGGGCCTGATCATCAGCTAGTGCTTTATCTGTGGCGCGTTTGTGCAATAGCGCGGCGGCGAAACCTGCCACGGCCGGTTGTGTGATGCCGGTAGTTTGCACGGCACGGCCGGTGCCCCACACGTCAGGCCCGGGAAAGTAGCCCTCATCAAGTTCATGAAAAATAATGTGCGGCACCATGCCATCATCCCATTGATGATCAAACAGCGTATTCAGCTCTGTCCAGGCACGTTTTTCGTCAAGCTGTTGCTGACCTATCGCGACAAGGCAGGAATCCCAGTTCCATTGAAAGGGATACAAGCCGTGCGTAGGCACGGTGTAGCTGCCACGATCATTGAGCTTCAGAATGTCTGTTGCGCGCTGATATACAACACGGCGATGGGCGTCGGAATTCAAGGTGTTTGCCTCTACACTCATAGCACTGCCAATTCGGTTACAGGGTCAAACCAACGAATACGATTCGCAACAGGGGACCAGTGCAAGGTGTCACCGGTTTGTGTGGATGCGTTGCTGTCCAGTACCACGCGCAGCATCTGCTCTTCCACTTTACAGCTTGCCAGCAGATGTGACCCTAGTGGTTCCAGCACCCTGACAACGGCTGAAAAACCACCTTCCGGCGTACTATCCGTTGGACCATACACAACGATATCTTCCGGTCTAATGCCGAACTGCAGCTTGCTCTGCAGAGCTGCAGGGCCCTTGACGCGAGTGCCTGCAACATCCCACCAACCATCACCCAGAGCAATTGCATCGAGAAAGTTCATGGGTGGATTGCCTATGAAAGAGCCTACAAAATGAGCAGCCGGATTACGATAAACCTCCACTGCCGTGGCTGCCTGTACGATCTGGCCTTCATTCACGATCGCTATTCGATCAGCCATACTCATGGCTTCAACCTGATCATGTGTTACATAGATTGTGGTGGTCTTACTCTCAGCCAGTACGGTTTTCAACTCTGCTCGCATCTCCATGCGCAGTAGCGCATCCAGATTGGATAAGGGCTCATCCATGAGTAACACGGCAGGTTCGGTAGCCAACGCACGTGCAACAGCCACACGCTGCCGTTGACCACCACTGAGCTGACCGGAGTAACGCTGCAACAGAGCTTCAATATGCATAAGCTCTGCCGTGCGATTGACACGCCTGTCCACTTCCGCCTGAGGCAACTTAGCCATGCGTAAGCCAAAAGCAATATTCTCAAAAACCGTCAGGTGCGGAAACACCGCATAGTTCTGAAACACCATGGCAATACTCCGATCTTTCGGTGCCAGTGTGTCTACCCGGCGATCTCCAATCCACACTTCACCTGACGTGGCTGTCTCCAACCCTGCCACAATGCGAAGCAGCGTAGTCTTGCCACAACCAGATGCACCCAGCAACACCAGAAATTCCTGATCTGCAATGGTCAGGTCGATCAAGTGCAATGCCTGCGTTTTGCCAAATTGCTTGGCCACTTGCCTGATATTGATTTCTGCCACGTTCCGTCCTGTACAGGTGCTTGGGTGAGAAGAGCCGCCTGACGTATTCAGGCTTCTATCAACAATATTCAATGACGTTCTGACGATGAGAAAACAGACCATCACTAACGATTAGCAATTCCCCACATGGAGAACAGATACTTCCTGACAAGAAATATAAACACAAGGGCGGGCAGAACAAGCACCGCGCCGCCTGCAAACTTGAGATGCAACGGCGCATTACCCAAACCCTGCAACAGAAAGGCGGGAAGCGTTCGATGCTCAATGGTAAGCACCGCTGCTGCAAACACCTCGTTCCACGAGATGACGAACGCAAAAATAGCGGAGGCCGTTATACCCGGTAGCACCAGTGGGAAGATGACTTTAATAAACGCTTGCAGGCGATTGCATCCGAGCGTCCACGCCGCTTCCTCAAGCTCCACGGGAATACCGGAGAACAGCGAATAAGTTATAAGAACAGCGAACGGTAATGCCAGCATGGTATGCACCAGCGCCAGCCCGAGTACAGAATCGTCCAGCCCTACCCTGATATACATGACCGCAAGCGGTAATGCCAGCAACGGCAATGGAAAGGCGCGCGTCATTAACACCAGTACACGAAAGGTTTCCTTACCGGTAAAGTCGAAGCGGGACAACGCATACCCGGCTGGTGCACCTAGGGAAATTGACAGAATCATGGTGACTGTTGCCACCTTGATCGAGCTCCATAGGGCTTGTCCGACACCGGAGTAATTCAGAAAAAACTCAACGCTCTGTGTATTGATGTCCGGAAATGCCTTCTTGGGAAAGGCACTGACCGCTTCGGGTGTCGAGAAGGTATTCACCAGCAACAGATAGATGGGTACCAGTACCCACAGGCATAACAGAATAATCGAGCCAGTAAACAGATACCGATGCCAGACACCGTGACCTTTCACCGTACCATCAGCAGGTTGAGTTATGCGGCTCATACCCTGGCACCCTTAGGGGTTCGCAAACCCCACATGATCAGCAACGTAAACCCGATGGATATGCCAAGCACCACCAACGCATAGGCTGCGGCAACGCTGGCGTCGCGCAGATCGTACTGCCATGTATAAATCTCACCCATCAGCACTGGTAAATTGGTGCCGCCTAATGCAACAACAACCGCAAATACCTCAAAAGCCAGAATGACACGCAGGATCATGGCTGTCTGCAAGCTAGGCTTTAGCATCGGTAAGGTTATGCGAGTGAACTGCTTCCAGCGGCTTGCACCAAACACCTCTGCCGCCTCGTAGTATTCCTTTGGAATAAGCCCCATGCCTGCCACAAGGATAACAAGCACAATGGCGGTCGCGCGCCATATCTCTGCCAGCATGATAGCGACAAATATTGTTCCCTTGTTCTGATACCCCAAGAAGCCTACCGGTTGTTCAATAAAACCTAGCCCTTGCATCAGACTATTGAGAAACCCTGTTTGTTCAAAGATAGCCAACCAGATAATACCGGCAGCCAGATCAGAAATACCCAGCGGTATTGTCCAGATATACAGGATTAGATCACGTCCACGCTTCATACCGTTAACAAGCGTCGCCATGTACAGTGCCAGCACGATCTGAAAGGGTACAACGGCCAATGCCAGCAGTAGCGTATTGATAAGAGCCGTGTTGAACTTCCAGTGAGTAGCCATCTCCATGAAATATTCAGAGGTCAGCTCACCCTTGTCAGTAACAAACGCCTGCCAGGCCACAAGCACAAACGGGTAGAGAAAAAAAACGCACAGGAACAACGTCGACGGAAGCAATAGCAGATAGGGCAGTTTTCTGGAATACATATTAGTACGTCGTTGCGCTGGAAAACCAGCGGCGCCTGGTTCACGAGACGGCGTGTCAAACCGACTTGGCCCGGATTATTCATGAAGCCCAAGCTAGCCGGTTCGCACCCACATTATGCTAAAACCTGCCAACAGCCCATCAACCGGATCTCTACAAATCCGTTGAGTTGATAGGCTGCCAATACACAGTGCAGATCGTTACAGCCGATAGTGACTACTCGACCGGGCAAGGACCATCAGAAGCAACGTCTGGCGCCCAGCAAGGTGCACCTGCCTCTTCCATCAGTGAACGCAGCGTATCGGCTTGTTCGTCAAGTACAGTCTTTACATCCTGACCCGCAAGAACGATTCGCTCGAAGCTGTCAACGTAGACCGCGTTGAACTTGCCGCCCAGTTCACCCAGACCCACAGGCAGTAATCCCGGATTAGCATCATCAGCACCCGACATGGCTGCGATAGCTGCACCAGACAGCTGAACAGCTGCTGGCATATCGTCGGGAAGCTCTACATCAACAACCGGGAAGAAGTTGGTCGCTCGCAATGTAGCGATCTGAGTTTCCGGCTTGCTCAGATAACTGATCAGCGCTTTTGCACCGTCCATATCAGGTGCAGAAGCAGGAACACCGATGCCTACTACAACCGGCATGAATCCACGACCCGTTGGACCTGCGGGTGCAGGAAAAGCGATAAAGTCATCAGGACGCTGGTTAAGCGCATCAGCCAGTCGAGCAGTGTGGTCGAACGCAACCCACACTTCTTCTGTCAGCAACTGCTCCTGCATGAACGAAAAGTTGGTTGAACCCGGGTTAGTGTAGCTCCACAGCTCCTTAAACTTGTTCCAAGCCTCTACAGCTTCCGGTGAACGGAATTTACTGACCATGGAGTTGGTGTAAGACGGATACAGGTAGCCTTGAAAGAAACGGTGCTTCAGGCCTTTGGGTCCTGCTGGAAAACCGAACTTGTTCGAACCCGTCGCATCAGCCATGTTCTTCGCCCAGTCAATTAGCTGGTCGTAGGTAAGGGCCATGACATCGGCACCATCAGGCAGATGCTCCAGAGCTTTCTTGTTGGCGGCCATGATGTAGGTGGCTTGCATCCACGGGATGTACTTCTGCTCATCCGTACCCAGCTTGCCCAGCTCAAGAAACGTGCTGTTTACACCCTCTGTATTCATGTCGGAAAGATCGGCTAGCCCATCGCTCAGACTGATGAAACTGCCGTGTAGTGAACCCAGCACACCGATTTTTCCAGAACCTGCTTGCAGTTCTGCTTCGATACGGGTAATCCATGGACCAGACTCGCTACCCTGAAAATCAACACCAGCGTCAAAACCCGATAGTACTTCGTCGCGCATCGCTTGGGATTCTTCAGGCGTGTTGGCCTGGGTAGACCAGAACAACACGTCTGCGGAAGCGGTAGTAGCGCCCAGAGTGCTCAAGCCAGTGGCTAGTGCCAACGTCAATAAGGACTTTCTCATCATCATTCTCTCCAAGAGTGATTTATCTGTCCGAACGACAGACTGTATAAAAGCACTCGCAACACGATTGTCTTGCAAGCACATCAGAAACGAGACTTCTTTGAAATACTGTCAGGTGACAGGGCAGCTACTGCAGCATCACCGACTTGTGAAATGTCTGGCCAACCATCAGTCATGCACGTACCGCTCGGCACAGGCGCAGCTGCATGGGTACCGCGCTTGATCAGCGACGGCGTAATCAGGGTCTGAGTCGTATTATTGTGACCATCAAGCAGATCCAGCAACAACGTCGACATCTGTCGTGCTGCATGGCGGATAGACTGATCAAAGGTGGTTAGCGCTGGCGTGGCATAACTGGCTTGCGGAATATTGTCGAAGCCAATAACCGTAAGTTGTTCAGGCACCCGAATACCCAAGTCAGCCGCCTGTTCAAGAACGCACAAAGCCAGCTCATCAGTCAGGCACAGGACGGCCGTGGGGCGATCACTCAATAACAACAGATTACGAACAGCGGGCGTGATGACCTGTTTGTCAAACCGCGGTACATGTGAGACCTGCAGATGCACCTCAGAGTCATTCTTGGCGCTCATGGCATCTCTCAAGCCATTCTCGCGATGCAAACGGAACGTCATGGGCTCCGTTATGGATAGCAATCCAAATCTCCTGTGCCCCCATTCAAATAGCCAATTGAACACATCAGCGAAAGCTTTGTGGCCGTCTGTATCTATCCAGCTATAGTCGCTCTCTCGGTCCAGCGTCCGGCCATGCGTGACAAAAGGAATACCCCGCCTGATCAGATAGTCCACCCTCTCATCGTGTTCGGCAATTCTTGTAAGCACGATAGCATCGGCACGCCCGGATTCCACGACGTGCTGAAGCACGGTCAGCTCAGATTGACCTACGGGTACCGTTGCCATGAAAAGATGACGCCCGCGTTCTGCAAGCCCTGAACTCAAGCCGGCAATATACTCGCCCAGAAAAGGGTCAAGGAATGCGGTTTCTCTAAGCGGCAGCAGAAAGCCCACAAAACCACTGCGCCCGGTTGCTAGCATTTTCGCGGCGGAGTTGGGAACGTAGTCCGCGTTGGATGCAGCCTCGAGCACCCGCTTGCGTGTGCTGGAGGCCACATCGGAATACCCACCGAGAGCTCTTGATACGGTAGTTACCGACAGATCCAGCGTTCTCGCAAGCGCTTTCAAGGTGCCTTTTTTCTGAATGTCTTTTGACATGGATATCAGCGTTGTCAGGAAGAGTGAGAAAAGCGGGTTACCTACGAAATTCGCCCGTTCCATCTTCATCCGAAGCGTTTCGGATACTTTATATCACAACACCTATGACTGCAAAGAGAATAGTTGCGGAGGATCGGCCAATGGCGTAGGAGATGGGGGCGTGGTATCCGCCTCAATGAACAGCGTTTATGAACTCAGGCACCTCAGACCAGTAACAACGCCGTGAAAATCAGGTAGGTGATTTGGTGCAGAAGCTGGTCAAAGCCAAACGCCCACCAGAAGGATCTGTCGGCAATTGTCCAATTCTTTTTATACACGGTGCTGGCCTTTACCCAGTCGATATGCAGGTGAATCACCCAGTCAGCCAGCGCGATAAGGATGGCTAGCGATAGTTGTTGGGTAACGATAAGAACTACTACGCCAGACAACCACCCGTGGTGCCCCGCGTGAACTAGATTGGCCCGGTTGATATAGACGTGTTTTGCACCCACAGACTGTCCGGACTGCAGAAAAAAATCTGCAATACAGTGCTTGATTTGAAAAAGCAGTATCAGCCAGATTATGGTCATAATCAGATATCGCTGGCTATACGCATCATCAGTGCTTGGCACACAGGATTTTCTGGGCAACGCAAGGTTAGCTCAGCATCACATCTGGCCGCGGTGTGCCCCGGAATCGTCAACTCATTTGCACTCATTGGCGCCACACGTGTTGCACAGAAAATCAATCCATCTACATGTAATTTAGTGCAATTTGTCACTGCTCACCCGTAGCGGCTTGCGTTAGCGGTGACTCCATGTGATGGGGCCTGTCGCAGTATTGCCCATCTGGATTACCCTGCGCAACCATCAGGTTCAGGTACGCTCGATTGTTGACACTTGCTATGGCCTATCGAAGGTTATGTGCTCCGGACGAGGAAGGCGGCGCAGCTATCAGCCTGTTGCGCCGCCTGCACAAACCCGATTTCTATGCGTCTAGAGCGCTTTGAGTACGGCGTCTGCCGCACTTACTGATGCGTCTCCGGGATTGGACTCCACGGCCATATGTGTTACCACGCCATCATCCAGCACCATCATATAACGCTTTGAGCGCTCACCCAGTCCCATGGCACTCATGTCGATACTCATGCCGGCGGCTTTCGTGAATTCGTGGTTTCCATCACCCAGCATGTCCACGTCCTCACCGGTGCCCATACTTTTACCCCAGGCATTCATGACGAAACAATCAGCCGTGGAAACACAGGCGACAGCCTGCACGCCCTTGTCTCGAAGAGCCTGTGCGCTGTCGATGTAGCTGGGCACATGCACTTCTGAACACGTCGGCGTGAATGCGCCGGGCAATGCGAATATGACGACCTTGCGACCACTACAATAGTCACGCAGCGACACATCGGTAGGGCCCGCGGCCGTGACTTGCTTTACAGAAACGTCTGGAATCTTGTCGCCTTCTTTGATCATTATCACTATCCTGAGTTGCGTTGAATATTTATCGAACCGGCCCGACTGCAGCCGCTTTAGCGAGCAGACTATACCGCAGGGATAGCGGTTATAGAGTGGTTTGTAGTCAGGCTGCCTGTCGAAAAAGCTTTTCCAGCTTGTCCAGCATGACCGGGCCCAACTGACGTGCATCAAATACGCTTACCGCGTGCGTGTAAAAACGACCGACATCATGCCCGATACCAATCGCCATAAGCTCAACACGATCCGCCTGTTCGATCTCATCGATCACACGCTGCAGGTGACGCGCAAGGTAGTCTCCGGCATTGGCTCCAAGCGTACTCGTGTCCACAGGCGCTCCATCAGAGATGGTCATCAGAATGCGGCGCTCTTCAGGTCGCTTCATCAGGCGCTGATAAGCCCACATCAGTGATTCACCATCAATGTTCTGCTTGAGAATATCCTTGTCCAGCATCAAGCCAAGATTGCGCCTGGCACTTCTATAGGGCATGTCGGCAGACTTGTAGACGATGTGCCGCAGATCGTTCAACCGCCCCGGATTCGCAGGCTTGCCCTGTTGCTCCCATCGGTTCGTCGAGCTGCCACCGTGCAGGTGAACCGTAGTAAAGCCCAGGATCTCCACACTCACACCACAGCGCTCTAGCGTTCTGGACAGAATATCGGCACAGGCGGCAGCAATCATGATCGGACGCCCCAACATAGAACGAGAGTTATCAATGAGTAGCGTTATGGTGGTGTTGCGAAAGGCTGTTTCACTCTCGGCCTTGAAACTGAGCGGCACCAGAGGATCTGAAATGATTCGCGACAATCTTGCTGTGTCCAGCTGGCCCTCCTCCAGATCAAATTGCCAGTGACGCTTCTGCCTGGCAAGCAGCACGCGTTGCAATCGAGCCGCCAGCCTGCGCACCAGACGCCCGTGCAGGGCAATATGCTGATCAAGTTGCTCTCTCCACTGTGCCAGCTGCTCGGCATCGGCCCACTCAGTGGCAGTGTCAACCTCATCAAAGTCGGTTGTATAGACCCGATAGGGCTGCGTATCCCCGCTGACGACGATGGTGGGGTCGGGGCCGGCTACTGGCGCTTCATCCACCGCGTGTTCAAGTAGCTCGTCTGTCGGCTCTGAATCACCCTCGCCTTCAGCTGCAGACTCTTCTGACTCATCTTCAGTGTCGTCCGAAGCAGCTGCCTCATCAAATTCTGCGGCGCTTTCATCATCTTCCGAAGGCTCATCGTCGGAATCTTCAACCGCCGTGCTCGCATCAGTATCAGTGACCGGATCGAACCCTGCGACGTCTGTCATAAGCGTTGCCAACTGCGTCGCAGCGCTGGCCGCCAGCGCTGAAAAACCGGCTTGATTCTCGAGCTGCGCAGACAGTTTTCCCAGCAGATTTTTGCTCATCTGCGCTGCACACGCCTGTTCCTCTGCGGTGGTGGGTGCAATACCTGCGTGTTCAAAGTCAGTCCTGAAGGCCTGACGACATAGACCTGCAACTAACCCCTCTTCCGAGCCGAGATCAGTATCAACACGGGTGCGCACGTCTGGGTCAAATTGCCCGGCAAATGGCCAGCGTTCATCCAGATTCTTGCCAACTCCTGCATAGCGGTTGGCACCCAGCGCTTCATAGCGTTCCCGCTCCATCAATACATACAGGCGCCTGCCAAGCGGATCCGCAGGCGAGTACTGCTGGTGCGTGTCGGCATCATGGTGTGCCTGCTTCAGTGCGATCACATCGCAGGCTCCACGGGCCATGCTACTGGACTGCCCGGACTTGTCTCGCTCTGTCATCACCAGGCCGGCATCATCGGCCAGACTGCGCGCGCAGGCAGCGGCCGTACTTTCGCCAATCTGGCTTCCGGTATCGTGACCTGATCCAGAGGACTTGTGTGTACTGTCGTTTCCCACGGGGGTATGCGTGTATCCTTTGCAACTAAGCATATTACTGCGTAACACTGACTTCGATGTCCGACCTTCCAGCTGCACAACGACTCGCACTCGAAGCCTGGGCCGGTGATGCAACGGCTGCCGGCTGGCTGGCTGAGCATGACAGGAACACTCTGGAAAGCACCGACACCGCATCTCCGTCACAACTGTTCGACACGGCTGAACGGCCTCTGGTGGTTGGATTCTTTGGCGGTACGGGCGTTGGCAAAAGCACGCTGCTCAATCGCATTGCCGGCGAACCCATAGCGCGCTCTGGCGTAGAACGACCCACGTCAAGAATCATAACCGTTTACGTGCACCGCTCGGTTTCGGTTGACAACCTTCCAAAGAGCTTTCCCATGCGCAAGATGCGCACCGCTCTGCACAACAACGACCGCTACCGTCATGTGCTATTCATCGACATGCCCGATTTCGACAGCGTGGAATCAGCGAATCGTGATCTTGTCGATATCTGGTTACCTCACCTGGATCTGGTCTTGTACGTGGTCAGCCCTGATCGCTATCGCGACGACCAGGGGTGGCGCTTGTTACTCAGACATGCCAGCCAGCATGCCTGGATGTTTATCATTAATCACTGGGACAGAGGCGAGCCGGAGCAGCTCGAGGATTTTCGCACCCAACTGGCTGAAGCCGGCCTGCCAGACCCTCTGATCTACCGAACCGACTCTTCCAACTCGGGAAGCGGAATCGAAGACGATTTTGCACCACTACAAGCGGCACTACAGGAAACAGCGGATCAATCTGTCATCTCGTCTCTGGACAAGCTGGGAATCGTTGCGCGACTCAAGGCCCAGAAGCAAATCAGCGACACCTGGCTGGACTCACTGGGATCCGAAGCAGCGTTGAGATTACTCAGCGAGCGGTGGCCAGACTACTGGCAAGAATCATCAGCCTCGTTAGCCCAGTCTTTGCAAGGTCTGGCAGCGAGGCACGCCAGTCACTATGCGCAACAGGATGGCTCATGGTTACAAAGACTGCGTGGCAGGCAAAAACGTGAACAGCCGGAGGGACGCAAACAGACAGCGTTGGTCGATGAACCGCTACTACAACGCATCGATAATCTGGTCGAGGATTTTCTGAATCAGCAATCACAGGCCCTACAGCTGCCCATCGCCGCGATGAAGCACGCTGTCGCCGAACCCTATGCCCGAGTTCGACGAGATCTCGACAGCACGGTGAACGATGCGATCCAAGCCTCATTGGCCGCTCCCGGGAATCGCCTGCAACGCATCGCACACCGCACTCTTGGCCTGCTGTGTGTGTTGCTGCCGATGGCAGCAATGGGCTGGATTGCGTGGCGAGTGGTCTACGGCTTTACAGAAGGTGGTAGCAACCCGGCGGCGTATCTGGGTAGTAATTTTGCCATCAACAGTGCGCTGCTACTCGGCCTTTCTTGGCTGATACCGGCCTTTGCACAACGCAAGGTTCAGCCCTCAAGCGAAAAGGCGGCGCAGCGTGGCATATTAAACGGGCTTGAAAACGCCCTGATCGAGGTGGGAGATGCATTGGACGAGGGTGTTGCCAGACTGGACACCAGCCGCCAGACGCTACGCAGCCAATACATATCACTCTGGCAGAGCCTACCGGCTCCAGAGACGGCATCGTTACCAGAACCTGTTCGTCGCATGCTGGCTGCTGAAGTCGCTCTACCGGCTCAGCGAGTACTCGATGTTCGCGCCAACACCCACAATTCGACAGACAACGCGCCCGAGTCGTAGAGCTCTGTGGCAAGCTCTCTGGCGGTGGCGCCGGTTGTCAGTACATCATCAACGATAGCGATCCGCTTTCCACAGACCACCGGATCAGCCCTGAAGACCCCGACTATTTTAAGCTGGCGGGCTGCTCGGCTAAGACCTGCCAGTGAGCCTGTATCGACGACGCGTTTGGCAGCATGGGGCCAGTACGCCACATCCAGTCCGTCAGCACACCACCGGGCGATATCTGCAGCCTGGTTGTACCCCCGTGTTTTCTCACGACCCGGGGCCATCGGCACGGGGATCAGACAATCTGGCAAAGCGTGCCCTTCTGCGATGGACGTGCTCAGCAAACTGCCCAGCACCCGGGCGTAGAGGCGTCGATCACCGTACTTGAGCTGGTGGATCATCTTGTCTAGCGGAAATGCATACCGATAAGGCGCCACAATTTTCTGAAAAGGGCTACCTCGCACCAGACAATCCGGGCACTCCGACTCATCGGACACGGTTGCAGCGAACTCATCACCACAGGCAAGACACAGTTGTGTGCCCCGACCACCTCTGTCGGTGTGCAAACACCGCTGCAGAAGCGCCTCGCAAGCATCGCAAAGATCTCGGCTTTGAGCTCCATGACCACGGCATAAAACGCAATGCGAGCCAAATTCAAGGCGGTTTAGCGCAAAATCATACAAATCTGACCATACAGGTCGGTAAAAAGTCATCAGCAAGTATCCTTTTGCCTCTGGAACGTGACGGATAGCCTACACTCTTGGGTAAGTCATGGCAGTGGTAAGGCTCGATTGTTGTTTTTTTCACACATGGAAGTGGTGGAAAAAGTTTACAATTCGGGTATTTGCCGCTATACAAGACAAAAATACAACAAGTTTGCAGGGTGCTAGAAGCTGTCCGAGAATAACGTTCGACGCGAGGGCGTGAGATTTTGAATTAGATTTTCTTGTCAACTGAGGTGAATAATTGTTCTATTCGCCAAAATCAACGAGGAAATCTGGCCAGAATATCGCGTCCTCGGTCGGTCAGTTTATTCTTGGACAGCCTCCTGGCCAGACCCCCATCCGGCGAGCTTGTTGACAGTTGTTCAGGTGTATCGGTGCCGAGCTGTCCGCATCAGACGATAATCGCGTCTGTGGATCACGCACGAGTGCCGGTCGATACAGTTTTTTGTACTATCAATCAATGTCTACTAGTGGGAGCTAGCTATGAATAAGAAAATCGGTACCCTCAGTTCCATCGCAGCCTTGCTCATAGGCAGCAGTGTAGTTATGGCACACGACGTGGCGCTGGAAGGCACCATTGAAGTTCCAGCAGGTACGCCTGGCTACGTCACCTCTAACGGCAATGCTGTTCGCACTGGCGGTGGTGAGTGTCTGAAGCTGGGTAGTTTCAGCGAAGAAACTCAGGTCAATGCTTGTGAAGGCATTGAAGACGAGCCTGTTGCCGAAGAAGCGCCAGCACCAGAGCCTGCTCCAGCACCAGAGCCTGTCAAGAAAGAGCCAATCGTTACGACAGCTACACTGGGCGGCGAAGCGTTGTTCGACAACAACTCTGACCAGCTGAATCAGGCTAGCGAGCAGTCTCTGGCGGACCTGATCTCTCAGCTCGAAAGATTCCAGGAGATCAGCGCTATCAACATAGTGGGCCACACCGACGCCACGGGTGAAGCTGATTACAATCAGGACTTGTCAGAGCGTCGTGCTTCATCAGTCGAGGCTTTCCTGAACGCTGCTTACCCGAATGTGAATATCTCAAGCAGCGGTATGGGTGAAGATAGCCCAGTGGCAACCAATTCCACACGTGAAGGCCGTCAGCTGAACCGACGTGTAGAAATTCAGGTTACGGCTAAAAGCATTACCGAGTAATACGTAAACTGGCGGTGGGGGCCTGATTCAGGCTCTCACAGCCGTTGACGTCGAGTGATCATTGCTCTAAATATATAGGCGGCTGAGACACTCCTTATCCCACCACCACTCGCACACGACTTCCACAACGGAGATTTATATGAACACTCGTACCATTCTTGCGCTGGGTGCCTGCCTGTCGCTCGTATCATTTGGCGTATCCGCTCAAACCGCTGTTGACGGCGATCTCGAGGCATCTGGCGACGGCTACGTCGCAGCTGGCGGCCTGGTGATCAAGACGGGATTGGGCGAGTGCTTGCAGACAGGAACACTGTCTGACGACAACCTGATCAACGCGTGCGCTGGCATCGAGGAAGTCGCCGAAGTCGAAGAAGAAGAAGTTGAAACCAAAGTCGCTGAAGCACCTGCGGCACCTGCACAGCAGACCAGCAAGATCGATACGCGCCAGTTCAGCGAGCAAACCCTGTTTGACACAGATTCAGCCACACTCAATGCGTCAGGTCAGGCCGTTGTCAACAGCATGTTTGCAGCATTGGAAGAATACAAGGGCATCACTGGTATCTCAGTTTCAGGCCACACTGACAGCCGCGGATCGGATGAATACAACATGGCACTGTCAGAGCGTCGTGCTCAAACAGTGGCTGACGAGATCAGTGCCCAGTACCCTGACGCAAGCATCGATGTCCAAGGCATGGGTGAGAGCGCACCTGTCGCCAGTAATGACACCGCCGAAGGACGTCAGCTGAATCGACGCGTCGAGATTGAAGTCACCGCAACACGCATGATATTCAACTAGAATTTTCAAGAACACGTGGCGGGCCTTGCCCCGCCGCACTTAGTCTGTATCCGGCCAGCTTCTGCTGGCCTTTTTTTTGACAACTCGGTTAAGCGGCGCTCTTCCGGCCCATGATTTGCTCGATAACCCGTATGAGAAATCGTGTAAAGCTACGCCTTCCGAGAACAAAGGGCCCGGATCTGATGCTCGCTCGTGCCGGCATGGCCTTGCATAGCCTGCTTGTGCTCAGTAGCTGCAGCGTCATGCCCGGCGCACACGCCGCGCAACAACCCATCAACTGCGCAATACCCCATACGGACACTCGCATCTCCGAATGCACTGTCGTGAAATACGCCAGCGAATTCCCTGATTGCCTCAATGCCAGCGACATCAGTAAGCACAGCTGTATAGTCATGGACGCTGATCTGTCCTTCTGTGCTGACCAGCCATCGATACCGATCAGCGCTATTTTTGATCGTAACGACAAAACTCTTGACTGCAAAGGCGGCACCATTGATCACGGTTGGGGCAGGAACAAACTTGCAACCGGCACCGCAACCACGCAGGCCACACGCATGCCCGCCGTCAGGTTGTACGACGACCGTTCTCTGTCCAATATTGCCGTGCGCAATTGCACCATTCGTGGCACTAACCATATCGGTATTCAGGCGACCCGCTTTTTCGGTGGTGAGCTGGGTGGGAATGGCCAGATCGATGAAGACGAAGCATTGCCAACAGGACACTCGGACCTGACGCTGGAGGACCTGGCGATTCAGGATACCGGGCTTGGGATCTACCTGGGCAGCTACAGCGAAAGGGTCACAATCAATCGCGTGCACGTCGACAACTCCAGAAGAATCGCTATCTACTCGGAGGCAGGCAGTCATGGTGTGATTATTCGGGATTCAATCATTACCAACAACAACACTCGGGAAGCCATCGCTATCGATTCTACTTACGATAGTGAAGTCTCCAATACCTTGTTCGTCAACAATCGGGAGGGCGGGATTAATGTCTACCAGAACTGCGGTGAACTGAAAGGCATAGTGTGCCCGGTGCTGCGCCCTACGCCCTCCAACAATAATCTGATCACCAACAACACGTTCATCAATACGGGAGTATCCGGTGTTCACGTTGCATCACGCCAAGGCCGAAATCATGCGTCGGGCTGGTGTGCCACGCTGGACGGACTACCCGGGCAATTCACGGATACTGCGCAGGATAACGTGGTGTCGAACAATACGTTTGTCTGCACTGAGGGCACGTCCGTTATCGTAAAAGACGGGCCTAACGCCATCACCAACAACACGATAGTAGCGCGTGACAAGTGCGTACCTTTCGAAATATCCACCGGCGGCCATGGAGCAGAGGCAAGCAGTATGCTGGACGGTACACGATTCGAAAACAATACCATCGATGCGACCAGACCACCCAGACTGAGAAATATAGGTCCGTCGGTCACTGTCGACTAAAAGTGACTTACATCAGCGCGCTGGCAATAGCTCGACGGTAGCCGCTCAACCAACTCGCTGGCCTATGGATAACTGACCTGCGAGATGTGCAGCCTTGCGCCCTCTGACTCGTGAGTCTGCTCTCTAATGCGAACCAGCGAGTAAACCACTTGGGGGTTGTCAGGCAGATTCTGTACGACAGCGGCTGGTAGTACGAACTGACCGTTATCGTTCAGCCAGCATTTAACATGACGATTTGCCTTACCGGCATCGCTACTGGTAGCGAACACCTGCAACTGGATTCTGTCGCTGGTATCGCCTGAGGCTTCCCACACCACGGGTTGATTGAGATCGTTGGAGTAGCCTCCCGCGGGCGCTGAGGCAACCAACGGCGTTAACGGCATGAGCGCAACCGGACTGAATGCCGGAAACTGATCAGAACCTGTTATCACCAACTGAGAATCATCTGGTAGCGCCTGACTAAGCCATCGTTCTGCGGTCGCATAAACCACCGCCTCGTTATAGCGCTGTGCTTGCAAACTTACTACATCGCCACTACGCGACTGGACGCGAATGATCTCACCTGCAAATAGCGTGTTGCGCCAGAGCGACCCCACCTGCGACACGGCTTCAGTAGAACTTGATTGATCGGCAATGATTGAGCAACGCTGGGCGCCTTCAGACCAGAGCTCACGCCCTGCGAGTTCCTCTGGCCTACCGTGTAAAAACCATCCGTCAAACACACGCTTACCGGAACGCTCTTCAATGAAGATGTAACCTTGTGGTGGACCTGACAAGGCAGCCTGAGTAACCTTTTGCGCCTTGTCAGGGTTCGCTTCAGACCCTACGCCACCACAAGCTGACAGCATCAGCGTAATCAGGATCGCCGCAGTGACAGGATCTGCCTGCCTGAAGGAGGCGCAGTTCGCAGGCCCCTTAGCTCGACCCATCGCTACTTTTTCTTCCCGGGAATGATCACGTCTGCTGCCGTACCCACGACATCCGTTGCAATGTCAACGGTACCCACTACGATATCAGTAGCCATACCCACAGCTGTTCCCACGATACATCCGGAGCACGAAACACTCAGTACGGCAATAAGGGTAAATCTTTTCATCAGGAGCTGTCTATTGCGGCCTTTGGAGCAACGTCTATCGGCCGCACGCCCTCCCAAATCAAAGGAATCAGTTCACGTCTGCAGACAATAGCGATCCCACGAAGTGGATGACGCCATTGCCCACCACCCTGTCCCGCCCTACCACCGTGGCGCCACCTACAGTCAGTACTCCACCTGTACGAGACACCACGACTGATCCTTGTTTCATCTGCAAGATGCCGTCAGGCAACTCCTCAGTACTCAGGCTTTGGGGTAATAGATGCAGTTCGACAAGCCTTGCAGCTTCAACTGACTCTACAGCAGACAAATCAACACCGTCGAACGCCATATCTGACGGCGCAAACAATGTCCACCCTAGTCCGTTGTTGTCTTCCTGCAGTTGCTCTGCTAACCCTGCCTGCTCTATCAGTAGCAGTAACGTGGAGTAATCAGAGCGTCGCAGAAGCGTGGTGGAAATATCTTCTGTCGTTGCAGGCGGGATGTTCGTGTTGGGGTCTACTGCACGCAGCGGCGGTGTAAGCACACTGCCGATGACATGCAGCACACCATTGCTGGCTATCAGATCCGACGTCAGCAAAACGGACCCGTTAATCTTCAGTTGCCCGTCATTGTCGATATTGATAGCGGCTGGTAGTCCATTCGCCATATCTAGCGCTCTACCATCAAAACCGCGCAGATCTGTGGAGCTCAGCGCATTGCCGACCACCGTGTGATAAGTGAGGCGATCGTCTAGCTCCTCTACACTTAACGCAGCCAGCAATCCGCTACTGACAGCGGCATCAAGCTCGACAAACGCATCGTCCGTAGGAGCAAAAATCGTCAGCGTATCGTCATCTGCCAACGCATCGTTCAACCCGGCCTGCTCGATAAGCGCCAGCAATCGTGTAAACGTACCAGCCGCTTCCATCACCTCCAGCATATTTTGTGTGCTACCCGCCGGCGCCTCAAATTCTTCAGGCGTCAGTGTCACCACATCGGTCCTGATGATTGGGCGTTCACCCGGCTCGACGAAGGCGGGGTCGCCTGCGACAGGCACCGACTCGGGGGTAGTACTGTCGCTCGAGGAACAGCCGGCGAGCAGCAGTGCGGTTACAGCCGATACGACGGCTAAGGTTGATTTCAACGTGGGCACACTGAATTTGTGGTGTATTTTCATAGGTGACAGCTCTGTGTATCGGCCAAAGTATGGCTCAGACCGTCGAGAAAAGATCAGTCAAACACTGAATCAAAGTCTCTCGACGTCAAACGATCGACATCATACCTAACACAACAAACCCTGCGGCCCCAAACCTCCTGATACGCCACAATCAATAACAATACGCAAAATAGACACTCGATCTGACAGCCTACTGAACGGCGGGCTCTGGGAGACTGATGGCGATCAGCTCACCCGCTTTGTCGAAAACTACCTGCTGGTCGGTAATTCGGGCCAAGGTAGTCTGATCATCGACAGCGCCACCGACGTCGTAACGTTTTTCATCGGCAGTCACCAGAAATGCAGGCTCAGAGGCGGACACGAAAACCACCTTGCTACCAAACAGTATTTCCAGCTCCTTCAATACCTCTGGCTCATTACTCAACAGAATTTCCGGAGTGGGATTTTGAGTACCCGCAACCCCGGGCTGTTGAGCCTCTGTTATCAGCTCTGCAGTGGAAGATGGATCTGCAAGAGGCGCCTCCAGACTTGCCTGGCCCAATCCTGTCGGTGGATCGTCGGCACGAAAAGCTTCAAGCAAGCGGTCAGTTACTATCAACCCAAACGCAATAATGCCTACGGCAATCAGGGCTTTGTTCAACTTGCGAGGCCAGGTTTCAGACTTCGGCGATGGATCAGCAATGCTCATAGGTCTATTCAGAATGTAGTGAAGCCGGGGATATCGGTTACCCAGCGAATGGGTTCTGCTGCCGATGCACGATCGCTTTCAGTATTACCTTCTTGCTGGATGTCCTGCAGCATGGCATCAGAACCTGCATCTGCTACCGAGTCATCCGTTACAGGTTCACCGATGTCCAGCGAGATGGACATCTCGACCAGCGATGCTTCGACTTCTTCCGGGCTCTTACCGCCCAAGGCCGCAATCTCGGTGGTCAACTCGCGGGCTGTGCGTTTTACAAAGTTTGGATGCCCGCTGATACGAACGGCGTCTTCGCGAAATTCCACAGAATTTCCCGACCATGTTGCGTCGCTTTTGCCCAGCGAACCTGTTACGGCTTTCACACGTGCCGCTCCTGACAACGCGATGGACACGCTACTCGATTCTGATTGTCCAGTGGCATGGAGAATCTCACCCTGAACATCAAACAATACGCCATGCAAAGAGGTCAATTCTGACAGAGCGTCTTCCAGAGAACCTGAAAATCGGCCAGAGACCTGCCCTGCCAGCTCACCATCAATGGTGACCTCCAGATCTGACATGCCAGCCAGCTGCCGGATCATCAGATCCAGTGGAGCGCTCTCCGCCCATACGCTTATATCATCACTTTGCGTGGTTCCGGACTCTGTAGCTGTGGCGTTGGGTGTCGCTGCTGTTGATGCGCCGGACATGGCACACAGCATGATGACGATCGACGCCACAAAAGCATAGGAGATACGAGACATGTCAGGAGTTCTTCTGACGCTTGAGAGTCAATACCACTCCTCTCCTGGGCATAACCTCATCAAAGGTGTGTGGTGACCAGCAACCTTCATCGAGAATTCTGTCGTGCTCCACCCCGGAAAACAGCAAAGCCTCTTTCACGCGATTTGCACGACCCAGCGCCAGCAGGCTGTTGCCGTTACTGATAGCCGTTTTACCGTGACTGCAACCGATCACGGACAGAATATCTGTTTTAGGATTCATGCTCTCCACGTATTGCTCAATGATCAATTTGTTAGCATCGCCCAGGCGCAAAGAATCGTTGGGGAAAATCAGAATACTCTGGTTGACGTCTCCAAAACCTTCAAACATATCGGCATAATTGGACACGAGTGTTTCGTACAAATTAGCCTTTACGGCAGTACCTGACTGGTTAGCCGGAACACTGTCGGCCGCTGACTGAGACGCCTCTGGTGCCAGCACATCTTCTATAGTCGGGCCGTTATACGGTTTGAAAGCAACTTGGGTAAACCCAGCGTCCGGTTTGTCGAAGATATCGTCGTTGAGCGTAACCTTTCGCTCATCAACACCCCGTATGACCTGCTCACTGACGGGAACTGTCTGGCCTGCGATCGTGGCATACGCCCGCTCTGCCGATACACGCCCGATGTTCAGTATATAAAGGTTCTGCTCTGCGTCATCATCGTTCATTTCCTTGATCTGCGGATTGACCTGATTGACGCCCTCGCCATGCAGAATTGTGTCGACTTTATAACCCTGAGCCAGCAACTCCGCTTTAACGCTGCGCGTGAAGCCGGACGTTGGCTCAGTCATCTGGACGGTGGCCATCAACGGGTTCAGATGAGGAAACTGAGACAGCGAGTTAACCAGGTTCGCTGCAATCAACTTGTAATCTGGTGCAGGCTCGTGATTCCACGGACCTTTGATACCGATCGAGCTACAGCCTGAAGCGAAGACAAGCAGCACAGACACCAGCGCAATGCGCTGGCTGCGTCTTGAAATGTTCATGATTGTGGTTATGTGCCTGTACATCGTTTTGGAGTTCCTTGAGTTTGGGTTGCTTGCTGGTAAGTTGCAACTTGCGTACAAGTGCCTATCCTGACTTCCTGTCTCGTGTGTTGAGCCACAATAGCCTGTTTATCGATCCCAAACGTGAACCATCACCTGTCCAGCCGGAGCTGCCGGCGAATGCTTGCGTAACTGTAATTAGCGGCAGGGCTATATGCCAGAATAACGTCATGATTGGCGTCAAAACCTCACGATGTAGAAACCATTTTTAACCCTTCGATCAGCGAGAGTGTGCTTGACCCATTGGTTTTGCGTGTCGTTCTGTTGTGAGCATCGAAACGGTGTTGAATGGACAACTGCGCTACAGAATTTCCCGTCGTACAGTTTTCATCGGCTCCGGCGAAAGAAGCTACACGAGCCGCCAGTTTCATGGCGCTGCTGTACACATTACTCGTGTCTGGTATCACCTCACCGTATCGGAACCCGATCCTTAACGACAGGTTAATGATCTCGTTGCCATCTCCGTCGTCGGCAAATGCTTGAGCCGTATAGCGCCTACCTCCTTACCACAATTTGTTGTCGCCTCCGGCATGGGCCATGGTCGAGAGGATGGACTCAGCAGTAACGAAGGTCTATGCGCATTAGGCAGGGATATCGTTGCCGGGTGATACGACTGAGCATTAAGGCGTAGTTCGTCACTCTGGTCGTCGGTAAAATTGGTTTGGAGTGATCTGATGGCGATCTACCGGAGATAGCTTGATAACACCTATCAACGAAGATCCAGCCACACGTGCGCAGCAATTTGTTCTAACACTGGCTCAAGTGGATAAATGCCAGGTGGGGGAGTTCTTTCGAGTAACTCTTGCATCAATATAATGAATTCTGCAAACAGAAATTCGACGATCTCATCGGGCACACTGCTGCCAGTGAAATTTACCGGATAGCCTTTGTTGACTAATAGCAATATACGCCCATCATGCAAAGTGTGCGCGACGACAAAGCGGTGAATTTGTTCAGTGGTTCTGGTTTGTGACTCAAGGTACGGCAAGTCGATTTCATGATCCTTAGATGCGCCACTAACGATGAAACACCTGCTCGGCAATTGATCAATAACAGAACGCGTTATGGACTGTCTGCCGCTGACTCCCATCGCGACGGCTGGTGGCGCTATGGAAACCGTAGAGCGGTAGACAGAAAAACCATCAACAGTCGCTTCAGCCACCTTTAGCACATCTGTGTCGAACACCGCAACGTTCATGCCTCGCTTACGTAGATTCTGAGCGGTACCGGCGCCCACCCAACCATAACCGGCAACCAGTGCCTGGCGACCCACCACCGAATAACCCAACTCTCTCGTGATATTGTCAAGAGCCGCAACAACGGCTTCACCCACCATTTTTCCTTCTATTTCCTTTAACCTGGTTTGTGCGCAGTTAAGCTGTGGAATCTTTAGCTCATCAAGTTCTTGGGCTACCCAGACCCCTTGCTTGGTTATTTCAAGCGCACCAACCACCCGATGTACTTGCTCATCGAAGTGTGTATGCAGCGACTTGACAGCGTAGCCTCCCACCTCATGCAACACGAGCCTGAAGTTGTGGGTGGAGCAATGGTTGAGTGTGGTCGCCAGCTCCGCATCCACGGTACTTTGCAAGCTCTCGTAGTCCGGCGTACACACGCGAATACCAGCCGCCTCCAGGGCAGCGACAACACTGGAATCGCCTGAGTACCCTATTCCGATAACACAATGAATCGGTACGTGTTGATGCAGAAGCAATAATAGTCTTAACGTATCTGCGTACAAGTGCTGTACGACAAATTGTCGTATATCAGGGTACTGACCAAGGCTTATACGGCGCGCCGTTTCACCCAGGAAATCGGGATGTATGAGACTCATGTTTAACTGGGTTACCTTGTCAGGATTTTGGTCTGGCGACAAACAGGACATCGTTTGACAGGGTTTTCAGGACTCCAATCTTACCCAAGGTATTAGACAGCCATAGGTCTACAGGTTTGAGTGGCGCCCACTCAAACACCTCCGATCGCAACTTTGCAAACAACTTCCCCAGACGATTGTCTGCTTTGTAGCGTTTACTGAGCATCGGCAGATAAGGGATCACAGACAGATACCCAAGACCTTGAACCGACTCGATAGCAAAGTGTGACTCTAGAATTTCACGCCACTCTGACTGACTCAGCCGTATTTTATGTTCCGGGTAAACCAGATGCCTGAATTTGAAACGATCAAGTCTGTACATCTGCGGCAAGGTAATGATTGCAACGCAGTCGGGTGGAATCATGGCCTTGATTCGTCCCACAATAAGCTTTAGCTCCACCGGATCCTCATGCAGATGTTCGAGCACATCAAGCATCATCACAATATCGGGCTTGAAATTGACTTCTGGGTCAGGGCTTAACAGGTTCAGTACCGCATCCGGAGCAAACTTGGGTTCGTAGTCCGCACCAAAATATTCAAACTCCAGGTCGAGTAGCTCTAGATAGCGCTTCGCCACCTGCAACCCACACCCGATATCGAGTATGGCCGGTCGCTGGATGCGCTGCTTGTCTATCTCTTGTTTAACCAGCGTAAACTTCACGTGATTAAACAAATTTGTTTCATTGGTTTCGAACAGACGCTTGACCAGATAGGGTGAGTTTTCCTCTAGCTTCTCAGGACGACTGCTCTTTTCAGTCTTTGTGTCAGCCTTTCTCGGCATGTCGACGACGACATCGTCCGGACTATGGTTTGGCACAGGTAAGGTTTGCTCCAGAAAGCCAGTACCCTACGCCCACGCTCTTGCTAGTGGGGCTGCTTGGCTTTACTTATTGTATGAAGGGCTGGATCTGGAATGTTTTTCCAGAGGTCGCAACATACTACATTTCGAAACACTGCATGCATCAGCATGCCTGCAGACACACCTAAATCGTACATTCGTTACCTGATAGTGGATGCAACATAAGGTGTAAACCGAACCTGAGCTATCCCGTCCCATGCATATACACGCAAGCTCGCTATCAGCCACCACGCAGTTTAACCCTAGTGATGCAGACACCCTCTATAGAGACCCGATCACTTCAACATCGCCGGCTCGATTACGCGTCAGTCAATCAATTGCAACTATCCGACGCTCCGCTACGTACAATCCGAATGTCACACTAAATTAATCAGGAACCAAAGATATGAAGTTACTCACTACTGCCGCCATTTTACTGACCATGACTTCCAGCGTGGTCTTCGCCGCGGCCCATTCCGTTGCACCCATGGTAGAAGCCAAAGACCAGAACGTGTCGAATGGCATCGTCAGCGCTAGCATGATCAAAGCCAATGTCAACGGCTGGATGGTTGTACATCGCACAGACGCCGACATGAAGCCGGGCCCAGTGGTCGGATATGCGCCATTACGTATGGGCGAGAACTATGACGTTGCCGCCATTTTACAAGAACCGGTAGCGTCAGGTGAAATGCTGATGCTGATGGTTCATGCCGAAGAGGGCGGTATGGCTGACGGAGTGTTTGAATACACTCTGGGTGCTAAGGAAGATGGTCCCATCAAGATTGACGGCAAGCTGGTTATGAAGGTCATTACGGCCAAGTAACCTGTTACCCCATCCTGGTGACGGGCCCGAATGCGTCATGACGCATTCGGGCCTTTCTTTGCCGATAACAACAGGATTCTCTAGCGAGGTGATTTTACGCCACCGTGTCGATGCAACTGTAGAGCGGCGTATTACCGAGCGCCTTGGCTAGATGATTGATAGTGGTAGTGGCAAGATGTCGCACAGCATGTTTACCATGCTACAAGTGGTACCGATGATTGCCGGAATCGGTCCGCTGGATCGCAACCAGATTTACCCAAGGCTCAATTGAACCTGCTCAATGAGATTACCACTCATCTTGACTATCTGGAATAGGCAGTCTGCGATACTCAAACGAGGCTTAAGGTAACCGTACTTGAGACTTCAACTCTACAGGTTACTCAGGACCGTGCAGAGGATGCCAACGCGGCGCTTCGCAGAGTGCAACGTCACCACGTTTCGAGTGGTATAACTATGAATCTTCTCCAGCCTTTGAGCGCACTGAGAACGTTAAGGGACAGATACCGCTGGCGTCATTCGTGGAAGATTTTACGGCTGTGATAAAACGTCAGGCGCATGCCGCTTCGCAATCTCACCTGAAGAGCCTCTCAAGATCGGGCGCTATGGCTGTATCCATGCTGTTTATGATTGACCAGATTTCTGCTGTTTTCTGATCATTGAGCAGCACACAAGCCTTGGTCAGAACTTTCTGCTCACGCCTCCGTATGGGTAGAATATCGGCCAGATCATAGTGGGCCTCGTAGACAGAACCATTTGCACATTCAACAAATACCTGCGATGCGGTATCCGGCAATGTATCGTCGGCTCCCACTTCAGTCAGCGACTTGATCCGATGCAGCGACTCATCCCTACAACACTCTTCAGAATAGGTATCAAGTGCGGAGGTGTCATAGTCTGAGAACACTAGCGCGCACAGATGCTTGTAACTGAACTTGGACTCAAGCGCTGTGACAGGTTCAGCCACGTTACAAACCTTCAGCCATCTCGGATTAGTCTTTACAGCAATGCTGCTGATGTCCGACGCCTGTAGACCTTGCGTATCCTTTAAATACTGCAAAGCCTCTACGCTGGCATGCAGTCCATGACAACACGCGTGAAACTTGTGCTGTACCGCGTTGAACACGTACGGTCCTCCCAACAAAGCGCTACCAGGTTCTGCATTCTCCTGCTCGGCATGGTGCGTTTCAGCAAAACCACGACCGCATTCCATACCATCAAGATTGGCGGTAAAACCCCTGCTCGCCAGCAGCGCAACTTCCACCCCGTTAGACGCTGCCATACCAGCATGGTACGGCTTGCTCATCGTGCCAAACTGACTGGTCAATCCCGATGCTCTGGTAGCCGCCAGTCCCAACGCATGTCGAACCTGCAGCGGGTTCAGCTTCAATAGCCGACAGGCAGCGGCAGTAGCGCCGAAAGTTCCTGCAGTCGCTGTCTGATGAAAACCTGCCTGATAGTGTGATCGCCCCAGCCAGGCACCTACATGACAAGCCACTTCTGAGCCGATGAACGCTGCATCCAGCAGTTCACGGCCGGAAGAACCCTTGGCTTGTGCGATGGACAATACCGCTGGAAAAACAACAACACTGGTATGTCCGACATGCGCAAAATGTGTGTCGTCATAGTCCAGCGCATGTGAGAGCGTGCCGTTGACCAACGCTGCCACTTTCATCGGAAGCTTCTGTGACGCCCCGAACACACTGCAATGCTCTACACCGGCATCAGCCAATGCTTGCTCTCTGACAATACAACTGACAGGTTCGCTGGAACCCGCGATAGCCACAGCGCACCAGTCCAGCAACGACAGCTTCAGGGTATGCATTAGTTCCGTCTGCGATTCTGACGGCTCTTCAGCGTGAGTGTAGCCAACAACGAAATCAGCGATGTGTTCTGACAGACTCATGGTGTGAGATGTCCTATTTCGGAGGATAAAGCTGAACATGTTACTGGCTTATTCCCTCATGGTGGCAGCTCAGAACGACCAGACCCCCAACAGGTTTGATACGAGGTTTTCAAGAGTGTCACCACCCTGCCAGCAACCCATACCACGAACCGTTCCAGGAACCCTGAACTGATAACCAGATGGCGATCACAGTGGGTTTTCAGTGCTACCATAGGCTTAAATGGTCAAGGCGGTATTGATTTGCTGAGGAATCGCCACCCTCGGTGAGCTCCAGTCAACCTGAGAATTCTCTTCCGGGCACGTTTAGTAATCACGAGCTGGTAGCCTCAGATACACCCGCACCCCACCTTGTTCCGTTAGCGCATGATGTTCAAGATCTGCATCATCGTCATAGTACGCACCGATTGAAAACCAACGCATGACATCTGAAGAAACCACCCGATTCAACTCCCTGGCTCTACGGCCAGAACTGTTGCAAGCCCTGAGCGCTGTCAATTATGTAGAAATGACACCCATTCAGGCAGGTTCAGCCACGGCCATACTGGACGGTCGTGATCTGGTTGCACAAGCGGAGACAGGCAGCGGAAAAACAGCAGCATTCGCCATTGGCATACTCAATAAACTGGAACTCACCCTGTTCGAAACTCAGGCACTGGTCATCTGCCCAACCCGCGAGCTCAGCGATCAGGTTGCCGAGGAAATACAGCGCCTGGCCAGTGGCATGGCCAATACCCGGGTATTGACGCTATGCGGCGGTAAGCCCATGCACGATCAGCTGATTTCACTCAAGCGTGAACCACACATCGTGGTGGGCACTCCCGGGCGCCTGAAGAAGCATCTCGAAAAAGGTACCCTGAATATCAGTGGCGTTCAAACGCTGGTATTAGACGAAGCTGATCGAATGCTCGACATGGGTTTCTATGAGGACATCATGAGCATTCTGGGAAGAACGAGCCAGGAACGACAGACGTTACTGTTCTCTGCAACCTACCCAACCGAAATAACCAGCATAAGCCGCTCGATTCAATATGACCCGGTTGAGGTGAAGGTCGCTGCGAGCAGTACCACTGAGCAGATTGAACAGTTATTTGTTTTCGCCAAAGAAGATCAAAAGCTTGAGGCTTTGTATCGGGCGCTGGGCAAGTATCAGCCAGACAACGCCATCATTTTCTGCAATCGAAAAAAGCACGTGCAGGACTTGTGCGACACCCTGACGCAAGCGGGCTACCACGCCCGCGCTTTGCATGGTGATCTTGAACAAAGAGAACGAGACGAAGCCATTCTCCTGTTTGCCAATAAAAGCGTCTCTTTGCTAATCGCCACTGATGTTGCAGCACGCGGCCTGGATATCAACGCGTTGTCTGCTGTGATCAATTACGACATCACACCAGACCCGGAAAATCATCTGCACCGAATTGGTAGAACGGGCCGTGCAGGTCTGGAAGGGCTTGCTATTACATTGGTTGATCCCGAAGAAGTACATCGCGTTAGAGCCATCGAACAATTCATGAAGGCTGAATTCAAGTTCGGGGAGTTGCATGCTTACGATAGAGACGATGGATCAATCACTACCCCTGAGACACGAACTATCCAGCTCAGTGCTGGCAAGAAAGACAAGATACGACCGGGCGATATCGTTGGCGCACTGACCGCAAGCACAGAGTTATCCAAGGATGACATCGGAAAAATCAAAGTACAGGCGAAAGTCGCCTTTGTTGCCATTGCTTATAACAAGGCAAAGATTGCGTTAAAAATACTGTCGGAAGAGCGGATCAAGAAGCAGAAGGTTCGCGCCCGGATTATTCAGTGAACCATGATTTCATTGTTTAGCGCCAGACACCCGCACCCCACCGTACTCTTGCCATGGGTGACGTAATTCCTTTCGGTAAAAAACCTGCACCCCGCAAGAGTACGTTGTGCCAGAACAATCATCACAAGTGGCAGGTAGTCACAGAACGTCAGTTTGATGTAAAGCAAGGCAAACTTGTCACGCAAGAGCGTTGCGTTCGATGCAGGAAGACGCGTCATCGACTGACCTGAGCTCCGATTTTCAGATCTGTTTAGCGGTCACTAGAAAAAAATCTGTCTTCTTCGTGAAGTCCCGCCGGGTCAGTTACCAGCACAGCTTCTGTCATCGGCTCTGATTGGAACGATGTTCCTTGCAATTGAACAATGGCGCGTCACTGGTGTTTGAATCACTGTCTGGCAATTCACTGAAAATGCCAAAGGCAGCAACGTCGGCAACAGGGCCACCATCATAGAAATCGCATCCATCACCCGGTGCCCACATGAAGATATCATCACCGGAACCCCCAAAAGGCTCTATCACCATTGGCGGAACCCAGCCCATCACCGTCGACATTACATTCTAACCGCAAACAGAAAATTACCTACTAGGTTTGAACCGTTTTCCTTTTGGCAGGCACTCACTGATTATAAGGATGGAATTGAGCCTATGTTATGGTTGTTACAGCTCTATATAAGGATATTGAATTTACGGTGATCCAGCCAATGGACAGTGAGGTAGAGTTAATTCGTTCAGTCGCCAGAAGTGACCGCTCGGCCTTTGAACGACTATTTCGCCTCTACCATGATCGCATCTACACATTCTCCATCAGAATGTTGCAAGATCATCCGCTGGCTGAAGAAGTCGCCTGCGACACCTTATACGCAGTCTGGACAAGCGCCTCCAAATTTCGCGAGCAATCGGCTGTGTCCTCCTGGATTCTGGGTATCGCCTATAGACGTTCGCTTAAGGTCTATAACAAGAACGCAAGACATACGCATCAGAGAGATTCGGCCAGTGAGCTGGACGAGCTGGTGGAGTTGTCACCCGGTTCAAACCCAGAGACACATGCCAGCAATGCGATGGAGGTCAGCAACATACAAGAGGCGCTCAGCACACTGAGTAGCGATCACCGCGCTGTCATGGAACTGATTGCACTGGGATACTCAGTCAATGAGATTTCAAACATCGTCGGGTGTCCCGAGAATACGGTTAAAACCCGAACATTTCATGCGCGACGTCAATTGCGAATCGCACTACAGGATTGATGAAAATGCCAGCTCCGATAACTGAAGACTCAGATCACGAAGCAATACAAGCATTGCTACCCTGGTTTGTTAACAACACACTGGGTGCAGATGAGCAGGCTGAAATTGCAGGCCACGTACAATTCTGTCAGGAATGTCAACGGGAAGTGTCATTTCTGACATCAGTGAACGAGACTGTCCAGAATGATGTGCAGAGCCGTACGCATCTTCAGTCTAACGTTGATAGCAGTTTTGCGAATGTCATGGCTCGCATTGACACTGAGAGCTCCAGAAATAGTGTTCCAGTTCCAGGCTCATCGTTTCTGAATCAAACACGGGATAAACTAAATGATCTGTTCACAACACTGACGACACCCCAATGGGCCGTTGCCGCCATGGCGGGTCTGCTAGTGGCAGTCATAGCCATTCAGTTGTTGCCTTCTCAATCTGACGAACAATATTCTGTGTTGAGCTCTGCCGACAATGGCGAGCTGCCGATGAGGTTGTCCGTAGAGATCAACAATTCAATTGACGATGAACAGTTCAGAACCGAACTCCTGACTTTGTTAGGCAGCAACGGGCAAGCTATGGAAATCGAGTCAGAGAAATCCGGTGCGTATGTTCTGGTGTTCAAAAAAGCCGTAGGGGTCGCCGAATTGAGCCAGATTATCACCAACCTTGAAAGCGAGACTCACATCAAGCGCGTAGAGGTTCTTCCGTAAAGCCGGTTATGGCAATGCCAGACACTCTGGACAGATAACATAGGCGTTGCCAGGATCATTCAGACGACCCAAAAAGCCCAGTTCCTGACGAACCGAGTTAATCACCTGTGTCACCGGGCCAGGTGTGACTGCCGACAGATTAACGTTCGTATTTTCCACAAACGTACGTAGCAGTTGCTCTTCAATGGATTGCTCGGGCTCTACATACCAGACTGAGTAGTCGTCAAGGTTTGCCAGACGCGCGGCAGAATCGATCGCCTGTTCAAGATCCCCTAGCTCATCAACCAGACCCAGCTTCTGTGCTGATGCTCCCGTCCATATTCTTCCCTGCGCAACGTCATGCACAGCATCTACATCCATGTCGCGGCCGTCCGCTACCGTAGTTAGAAACTGTTGATATCCCGCTTCAATGATCGTTTGCAGAACGTCCCTGTAAGCCGGTGTTATGCCGCGCATAACGCTGGCCCCACCCGCTATGGGAGTAGTGGTGACACCATCACTGTTTATACCGTAGCGTGCTAACGTTTTTTCCAGGCTGGGCAGAATGCCGAAGATGCCAATGGATCCGGTAATGGTGGTAGGTGCCGCCCAGATTTCGTCTGCAGACGCTGCAATCCAGTAACCCCCGGACGCAGCAACAGAGCCCATCGAAGCCACCACCGGAATACCCGATGCCTGGGCTGCCTCCAGCTGGCTTCGAATCATTTCCGACGCTGTCTTGCTTCCACCACCTGAATCGATGCGCAACACAATAGCGGCAACTTCACTGTTTGTCTGTGCTTTTCTGATGAGTGCAGTGAGTGTTTGACTGCCTATCTCACCAGCTGGTGCAACACCATCAAGAATATTACCCACCGCTGTAATCACAGCCACTTTCGGAGAAGCCGACTCTACGGGTAAGCGCTTTGCACGAAGATACGCCTTGTACTTCACCCCTCTGTAGTTGCCTGTATCGGTATCTTCACCTGCCAGACCAACAAGGTACTGGCGCAGTTCTGTTGCCGTCATCAGTCGATCCACCAGACCTTGCTGTAGCGATAGCTGAGCAAGATTACCTTGCGTGGAACGGATCGCTTCCGGGGCGTTTTGCAGCATGTCGTCGATACTGCCGGCAGCCATACCGCGTGCTGTCTCAATCTCTGACGTGTAGGCCTCCCACCAGGCGTCGAGAATAAGCATGCGTGCTTCGCTGTCTTCAGGTGACATGCTGTCACGTAGTAATGGATCTGCGGCGGACTTGTACTGGCCAACCTTGAATAGATTGATGGTTACGTCATGCTTTTCAAGGAACGACTTGAAGTAAGGTTGATACATGGCGAATCCTTCAGGCACCGCCACGCCTTCCGGATTTAACAATACTTCATCCGCATGCGCAGCCAGAAACAGGGCCGACTGACTGTAGTTGTCCGCAACGGCTATAACCATTTTACCGCTGCTTTTGAAGTCCTCGATCGCTACAGAGATTCTTTGCAGTTTTGGCAATAGTCCTTGCTGCAGATCGTCCAGCTCAAGCACAACCATCTCGATATTGCTATCGGTTTTAGCCAGTGCCAGCGCATCGATGAGGTCTTTGACCAACGCTTCCCGTGGTAAGTCCTGGCCTTGCAACAAGGCAGCTGTTCCAACAAAAGTCTGTTGCTCTACAAGATAGCCTGCCGGATTCAGTACCAACGCCGCACCGGAGGGCACAGCTGCACCCCTCTGGCCGAAAAAGGCGAACAGCAAGGCACCGATAACAAGCAGCGACAGTAGACAGAATACGATGGCATTGAACGCCTTGATCGATCGCCATAGCAGTCGGAAGAACCGGCGAATGATGCCAGGCTTTTGGCGAGATCTTCTACTCATTGCGAAACCATAGTAAAGAAAGCTGTGTCGGGTAGAAGCATGGTGTTCTTGATCAGACTATTTTTTACCGAGAAGGTCATTTATTCCCTTCTCCTCCGAGCTAAAATTTTACCTGAATTTCTGATAAACGAATTGAGTCGAAGCTCGAATTGATAAACGTCAGGCATGGCTCAATGGCTCGACTTATGATCACGGTTGAACGACGCTCGACATGCCAATGTCCGTCGCCCTGGTGCAGTCGGGCAGCGCGCTTACGGGTGATTTCCCTCATTTTCAAATCACTCATTTATTGGGTCCGTCCTGATTATTGGGCAAGGTTCAACAAACCCCACTATCTGGTCCTACTCGATCAACCTATTTATTGGCAATCAACTGGTTTCTCCAGCCAGCAGTTCAACACCCAGATCATGCTTTGGAGCATTATCAGTCTCTGGCATCTGACCACTGACAAAACGGGCTGCCACCGTTCCGATTTTAAAACGCGGTGTACGTGTCGTGGTTATCTGCTGGGGCAACGATTCAAGAAAGCTCAGGCCATTGAATCCAGCCAATGCAAGATCATCCGGCACACGTATCTGCTGAGCCAAGCAGTGCATAAGCCCACCAGCAGCCAGATCGTCATTGGCGTAATAGATGACGTCGGGCTTATGTCCGCCACGTAATATCTGATCAGTACAGTGCCGCCCCAAGAGCATTGACGTGGGCTCATCGGATGATATTTCAGCCACCACCCGGGCACCTTGCTTCCTGATCGTATTCTTGAAACTGGTAAAGCGTTTTTTTGCGCGCAGATCCTTGTCTGGTTGACTGCCTATATAGGCGAATCGCCGATAGCCCTTTTCCAGCAGATGCCGCGCCATCTCCAGGCCCGCCTTGCGATGTGAAAATCCGAAACACGATTCAATCGGGCTTCCGTCGATATCCATTATCTCGGCAACCGTAATGGATGATGCCAGCAGTGTTTCACGCAGACTGGCCGAATGCTCCAACCCGGAAATGATAAGCCCTTTGGGTCGCCATGCGAGCAAGTCGAGCACCAGTGCCGACTCCACCTCCTCTGAGTATTCACTGACCCCGAACACGGGCTGCACCTGAATATCACCCAACGCACTGGTTACACCCGACAGCACCTCCGAAAAGACGCGATTTTGCAAAGTCGGTAATACCACACCGACTAAAGAACTATCTCCGCCAGCCAATCCGCCGGCAAGGCGATTATGTACATATCCTACGGTTTCAGCCGCTTTATAAACGCGCTCCATGACAACGCTCGACACATAACCGGATTTTCGCATCACACGTGATACCGTCATTTGGCTGACATCGGCAATGCGGGCAACATCCGTCATCGTCGGATTCTTGCTGACTGGCATTGCCTTTTTTCGAGGGTCGCGCTTACTCATCAGTACCGCAGACTCATCGCTTTCACTACAGACTCGTTCACTCGCGTGTCCATTGTTGCCTAGCTGCAACCAAGACAAATGTCGAGCGCTAGTTGACATCTGTTCATACATGCAGATAGGGTAGGCACCATGATATGTTTGCGCAAACATGTCAATACAAAATTCGCTATTAATCACGACAACAGCTTAACGACAAGGAGAGAATCTTATGAAGTTGACCATCCTCAGCGCAGCACTGGCAACGGCTCTGACAGCCTCAGCTCCCGTACAGGCCGATACGTACCGACCCGAGTGTTTTGCTCCAGCACCCGATACAGGGATGATCCAGTACGATGCGAAGGAAGGGCCGTACAAATTGGCGTTTGTTAATGGCTTTGCAGGAAACGACTGGCGTATACAGGCAATTCAATCTGCAAAGGCCTGGGCTGCACGCCCCGAAAACGCGGCGAATATAGACGAATTCACCGTCGTCTCCGTGGGCAACGACAGTGCTGCGCAGATAGCCGCGATTGACAACTTCATTGCCGCCGGTTACGACGGCATTACGTTTATCGCCGTCAATCCCAGCGCGTTTGAAAGCGTTATTCGCAGAGCGAATCGCGAAGGTACCGTGCTGGTACCGTTTGACAATGTTCTGGACACCGACAAGGTGGTGCAGGTGAATGAAAGCCAGCTTGCACTGGGAACACTCAAGGCACAGGCGGTCAAGGATATTGTCGGTGATGATCTCAAGAAGGTTCTCATGGTCAACGGCCTGCCCGGCAATTCGACAGACAGAGATCGACGCATCGGCATGATGAGTGTGCTTGAGCCCATCGAGGGAATAGAGATTGTAGAGGTCGTTGGCAACTGGGATACGGGCACTAGCCAGAAAGTGGTTTCTGATGCACTGGCGACACACGGTCAATTCGATGCCGTGGTTTCTCAACATGGAGGCGCTGGAACCATCAACGCCATGCTCGCGGCAGATCATCCCATCGTTCCTATGGGTCTGGACGGTGAAAACGGTGTGCGCATGCTTATCGATGAGCACGACATCCCGGGAGTTTCTGCCAGTCAGGCACCGGCGATGTCTGCAGTGGCACTTGAGGCCATCGTTGCGTTGTTACAGGGAAACAGTCTTCCACAAACGATTTTCCTGCCTATCCCTCAAATCAACTCAGCCGATGTAGAGCCAGGCGTCAACTACTTCCCTGATCTGCCAAAGTCATTCAATACAGGCACAGGCTACGCAGAGTGTTTCGCACCGTTCACACCCGAAGAACTGCTAGGCCAGTCAGCCGACGATTCATGAGTCTTTCGTAGACTACAATCACCCACTCGCTCGTGTACCTGATGGTCACGGGCGAGTGCTCGATGCCGCCTACCCATACAGGTTCCAGTCGTTTGAAAACCAACACCACACCACTGGTCAGACTCGAGAACGTCACCAAACGCTATGGCGCGACTGTTGCGGTATCAAACGTGGACTTTGCCTGTCATAGTAGAGAGATTCACGCTGTTCTGGGTGAAAATGGCGCTGGCAAATCCACGCTGATGAAGTTGCTGTCCGGCGTCATACAACCCACTGAAGGTAAACTGTACATAGATGAGACACCCGTCGTACTATCATCACCACGCAAGGCCATTGATCTTGGCCTGATCTGCATGTTTCAGGAACTCTCGCTGGTTCCAGATTTAAGCGTGAAAGAGAATTTGCTGCTGGGAGGCAAAGGTTCAGCTTACGGATTCTCCAGACAAACAGACAGACAACTTGCCCGAACTCTGCTTGATCAGATAGACGGACATAACATCAAGCTATCAACCCGAGTCAGCGAATTATCACTGGCGGAGCGCCAACAGGTTGAGATTGCCAAAGCCCTGAGCCGCAAACCCAGACTCCTGATACTCGACGAGGCCACGTCCGCCCTGAATGCCAGCGTCGTTGAAAAAGTGTTTGAACTAATCAGGGTGCAGCGTGATTCGGGCACAGGTATCCTGTTCATCTCTCATCGATTTCACGAGATTGAAGCGATTGCCGACAAGATTTCCGTGTTCAGAAACGGCGCGCACATTGATACGTTTGCGAATGGTGAACATGATTACCCTGCCATCATCAACAAGATGGTCGGGCAGACACTGACAGAGCTGTTTCCCAGCTTACCACCTCTATCAGCAGCGGCTAAAACAGTGCTCAATATTGATTCACTAAGCTGGAACAGTATTGTCAACGACATATCGCTTACAATGAGAGAAGGAGAGATACTCGGTCTGGGTGGTCTGGACGGTCAAGGACAATCGTCTGTCATGCAGGCACTATTCGGTTTATTGAAGGGAACTACCGGACAGGTTGCGATTAACGGCACAGGCGATTTACCGACATCACCGAAGAGTGCCAAGTCGCTACAAACCGGGCTCGCCTGGGTACCTGAAGATAGAAAAGCCGAAGGGCTGATTCTGGATCAATCCATTGTGGAGAACATGGAGCTTGCGGCTCTGGGACATGCCAGCAATCCTGATTCTACCGTGTTTAGCGATCTCATGCAGGCACTGGATCTTAAGTACCGATCACTGGATCAACCCGTATCGGATCTTTCTGGTGGCAACCAGCAGAAAGTGGCATTGATCAAGTGGCTGGTCATTTCGCCCAAATGCCTCTTGCTCTCAGATCCTACACGGGGTATCGATGTCAAAACAAAAACACAGATCTACGGATTACTGAAAACGTTGTCTGAAAGTGGCATGGCAGTGATACTGCTGAGCTCTGACTATGAGGAGTTGATTCACTTGTGCCACAAGGTACACATTTTCTATGACGGCACCGTGGTTGAGTCGTTGAGTGGAGAGTCACTGAATGCACAGAACATCATCGCAGCATCCTTGAATATGCACCAGAGCGCAGCACCAGCTCATGCTTGATCTGTACAAGCATCATCGGCGAGAGTGCATCGCCTTTATCGTGTTGTTTGCGCTGTTGTCGCTGTATATAGCCACACACCCCAGAGGCGCGTCCACCTACGTCATGACCATCTGGGCTAATCAGTGTCTGATACTGGCACTGGCTGCAATGGCTCAATTTTTCGTCGTACTGGTCAGAGGCATCGACTTGTCTGTGGGGGCGATAATGGCTCTATCCAACTGCGTCGCCTCTTACGTGCTGGTGGGAAGTGGAATTGACCTTTTCTATGGTTCCATTGCCGTTGTACTAACAGGCACTCTGTGTGGTGCGCTGAATGGCTTGATCGTCGTCTACGGGCGTATTCAGCCCATCATAGTAACGCTGGCTACCGGTTCTGTTTTCATCGGTATCGCACTCTTGTTGCGCCCCACTCCTGGCGGAACCATCAACTATGATTTTGCCGATGCCATGACACTGGATATAGCCGGTATTCCTACTGCCGTTATTATTTGTGCCGTGCTGCTGATCGGCTTCTGGATACCGCTTAGACGCAGCGGACTCGGGCGCGCTTTCTATGCAATAGGTTCGTCGGAACAGGCTGCGTTTCAATCCGGTATTTCAGTGAATACCGTACGCATCTTCGCGTTTGCCATGGGTGGAACCTTTGCAGGACTCGCCGGCAGCTATTTCAGCTATGTCACAGCCACTGGCGATGCAGGCATAGCCGCTAACTTTACCTTGAATTCCATAGCTGCAGTTGTACTGGGTGGTGTGGCACTAAGTGGTGGAGTTGGCTCACTGGTAGGCGCGTTGCTTGGCGCGTGCATACTCAAGACGATATCATCGCTCATGTTTTTTTCAGGCTTGCCACCACTTGCACAACCGTTGATCGAAGGAGTGGTTCTGGCTGGTGCGATAGCCATCGGCAGCTCGGAAGTCTTGAGGATGAAGAACCGCCTGCAGGTGTTTGATCGATGAGCAACACAGCCACCGCACGGTTTTACTCCGCTGAGTTCTTTGAAGCAGCCTTTCCCTATGTGGCTACCGTATTGATGATACTGGGAGCTTCCACTTTTTTCCCCGAATTTCTCAGTGCCAACTACCTGCTTCAACAGATGCAGATAGCCGCTTTTCTGGGTGTCATCGCACTGGGTGCAACCATAGTCATTCTGCTCGGACACATTGATTTGTCCGTGCCATGGGTACTGGGCGGCGCGGCTATTATCTCCACCGCCATGGCAGGTTCTGACAATGCAATTTTGATTGCGTTGGCGGTACCAGCTGCCCTCGCCTTCGGTGCCCTGGTGGGTGTTGTCAACGGCATTGGCGTTGCCTGGTTCCGCATCCCCTCCATGGTCTGGACTCTGGCGGTTAACTCCATGTTGCTAGGTGTTGCCGTGCTCAATACGGGTGGCTTCAATCCAAAAGGAGAAGCATCTCCTTTAATGGTTACCATGGCATCGGGAAAGATAGCTCAAATTCCCATGGCCTTTGTCATATGGATGGCGCTGGCTCTCATACTGTTCGTCTTTCTCAAGCGTGGCGGCTATGGTCGCTACCTGTCATCCATCGGGTTTAATGAAAAGGCTACCTACCTGTCGGGGGTGTCAACGTTACGCGTGATCTTCAGTGCTTTCATGATCGCAGGGGCCTGTTCGGCTCTCGGCGGTGTCCTGCTCGCTGGCTACGCTAACCAGGCGTATCAGTCGATGGGGGATCCTTACCTGATGCCAACCATAGCCGCAGTCGTCATCGGCGGCACCTCCATCCTGGGTGGCAAGGGTACACTGGCAGGCACCATTGGCGGTGTTGCATTCATCACGCTACTATCCTCCATCTTGTCTGTCATGCAGATCAGTGAAGCCTGGCGTAACATCATATTTGGTTGCATTATTATCACCATGTTATTACTACAGACACTCAGACGTAAAAGGGTTTGATTGATGAGTACATCCTTTGAGATTGTCGACTCACTATTTGCTGAGTTTGTGGATACACAGACAGCGCCTGAGCTGATCGCATCTGGGTGCACTTGGACTGAAGGCCCGGTCTGGCTAGACAACACACTCTACTTCAATGACATCCCGGCAAAGAGAATGATGAGGTGGACTGAAGCATCAGGGGCCGACGTTGCACTGGCAAATAGCGAATTTGCCAACGGCAATACACTGGACGCCAACGGCTTGATGGTTTCATGCGAACACGGTGGCAGGCGCATCATCCGGAGAATCGATCCAGAGGATGCGGACCGTGTGGACGTCATCGCCCATCAATACAATGGCAAACGACTCAACTCGCCCAACGATGTGGTGGTGCACAAAGACGGTTCCATCTGGTTTACCGATCCACCGTATGGCATCAATTGCGACATTGAAGGCTACGCGGCAGACAGTGAAATCGGGGGGAACTACGTATTCCGAGTTGATACCGACGGTAACGTTACAGCGGTAGCCACCGACTTCGACAAACCCAACGGGTTGGCATTTAGCCCAGATCAGCAGCAACTCTACATTGCAGATTCAGGTGCTATCTCGGGCGCCAGCTTCCCGGATATGGACCGCAGCCTGCCCCATCACTTGAGGCGCTTTGATGTTGTTGACGGACGGCTGGAGAACAGTCATGTCTTTTACATAGTTGAACCTGGCGTACCCGATGGGCTACGCGTTGATCATGATGGCTATGTGTGGTGCTCTGCCATGGACGGAATTCATTGTCTGACACCCGAAGGAGCTTTGATTGGAAAGATTCGTCTACCCACTCCAACTTCAAATCTGTGCTTTGGCGGACCTACCGGCACCGACATATTCATCACCTCCTCTGAATGCGTTTATCGCGTTCGCTCATCACGGCGTGACGCTGCACATCTCTAAACAGTGTTCAAAAGCACAATTTATCTACCCAATCCGTACTTAAACAGCTGAACTGAAAACTATCTACGCTTTATGAAAGACACTCAACAATCAGCACTGACAATAGGCGTTTTCGGCCTCGGCTCAATGGGTTCAGGTATGGCAAACTCTCTGGTCAAGGCGGGCCACACGGTTTATGGTTTTGATCCACATGTACCTGCTGTAGAGGCACTTTCAAAAGCAGGAGGTCGCGCGGGCAACTGGCAGGACGTGGCCGCAACATTCGACATTGTTGTGCTAGTCGTCGTGAATGCACTACAAACCGAAACCGTACTGTTTGGTGACAACGGTGTGGTTCAGTGGTTATCACCAGACGCAACGGTAATGTCGTGCGCAACCGTGCCACCCGATTTTGCACGAACGATGGCGGCACGCTGTGCGAAAGCCCGCGTGAACTATCTGGACTCCCCTATTTCCGGAGGATCGGCAAAAGCGGCCAGCGGGGATCTTTCAATCATGGCCAGCGGCACGCCCGAAGCGTTTACCCGAGCGCGACCTGCACTGGACGCCATGGCAGACAAGGTGTTTGAACTAGGCAATGAGGCCGGTACAGGCTCGGCCATGAAGGTGGTTAATCAGCTGCTCGCGGGGGTGCATATTGCGGCAGCGGCAGAGGCTATTACCTTCGGCATAAGCCAGGGAATCGATGCAAAACAGTGTGTTGAAGTCATATCCCAATGCGCCGGCACTTCCTGGATGTTCGAAAATCGAGGACCTCACATTGCAGACGGTGATTACACCCCACACTCCTCTGTCGAGATATTCGTCAAAGACCTGGGCATCGTTAGCGACATCGCCCGCCAATCCCGCTTTGCTGCACCGATAGCCGCGACGTCTTTACAACAGTTTGTTGCCGCATCAGGCATGGGGCATGGTCGTGAGGATGATTCAGCGGTAGCGAAGGTGTATGCGCATCAGGCGGGGATCAAGTTGCCAGGGAATGAGACTGAATCTTGAGCCACCACTAGAAAGCATTATAGTCGTGGGCCTTTTGCGGCCTCTCACAACGATGTAAAGTGCACTGAGCGCTCTAGTTCTGACTTTTTGTCAGCCAACTGCAAAATAGTCTTGACTTTTTGTCAGTTGACTGCAAAATAGTCAGACAGTCCACTTGTAAGAACATCATGCTCACTAGATACCTCAGGACCGCGCTAGAGAAGGACTTGGGCAAGAAGATATTGCTGGTCACAGGACCACGCCAATGCGGCAAGACGACGTTGTCGAGAATGCTCAATCCAGACTATCAATATCTAAGCTACGATCTGTCGGAACATCGCTCTGTACTTACCGAAAAATCATGGGATAGAGAAAAGCAGGTCATCATTTTTGATGAGCTTCACAAGATGGATTCGTGGAAGGCCTGGTTAAAAGGCATCGTGGACGTAGAAGGGATGCCTCCTGCTCTTGTGGTCACAGGGAGCGCTCGCCTATCGGCATTTACAAAGGTGGGTGACTCCCTGGCTGGCCGCCATTTTGAATTCAGATTACACCCGTTTGACCTGAAGGAGATTCTCAGCGAGTCTGACTTGGCAGCTGGCGATAGTTTTCAACGAATGTTGGCAGTGGGTGGATTCGCAGAACCCTTTCTCGATGGAACAAAAGCATTTCATAATCGATGGAAGCGATCTCATATTGATCTAATTCTTAAAGAGGACTTGATCACGCTCACCGCAGTCAGGGATATCCAGTCTATCGAAACACTGATAGAGCTGCTGCGTTCACGAGTTGGTAGCCCGGTGTCTGCCAACTCACTGGCACGTGATCTGGCAAAAAGCCCGAATACTATAAAGCACTGGCTTGCGTTGCTAGAGGATTTATATGTAATTTTCAAGATCGTGCCATGGCACAAGAATGTTGCAAGGGCGTTGCTGAAAGAGCCTAAGTACTATTTTTATGACAACGGACTTGTGGAGGGTAATGAGGGAGTAAAACTTGAAAATCTCGTGGCCTGCGCTCTGCTCAAGGACATCCATCATAAACTCGATACCAGAGGCGAAGAGTTCTCATTGCATTATGTTCGAAACAAAGAGGGCAAGGAGATTGACTTCGTGATAGTCAGAGACGCCCGTCCGGCTGTTCTCATAGAAGTAAAATGGAGCGATTCGGAATTCAGTAAAAGCTTACGTGATTTTTTCAAAACCCCGGACAACTCGACATCAACTATTAAACGACTGCAGGTTGTGGGAACACTTAAAAACGCACGTTCCTGGCCCAACGGTGACCGTGTAGAACCTGCAGTCGATTTTCTTTCGCAGCTGGATGTCAGTTCTCTATCAGACATTAGTTGACTATCTTCGGTGCATTCACTACATCAGTCCCTGTTAACACCCTCTCAGCCAACGACGTCTGCCCCACCCCTGTCCATTAATCAAATAATCCAGCACCCTTACATCAATTAACGCCAAGGCATCCACCAGCTTCCGAGTTAACCGCACATCCGTATCTGATGGCTCAGCAACACTGTTCGGGTGTTAGGTACTCGAAGTCGTTTGCCGGTCCTAAACACGATAGCGTTGCACTGCCGCCTCATTCCAGGCTACACCACTACCAAACATATTCAGGTCAATCATACTCTGTCCATTTTCAATCACTAGCGGTTCTGCCAGTATGGGATTCCACCAATCCACGTACTCCAGCCAATGAGATGTCGATTGGATTGCCAACAGTTGTGCACTGACTTCCGGCCAAAGGTGACTGGACACTTGTTTGCCCGCGCCTTCAGCCAGATGTACAGCCTTTTGCCAACCGGATATGCCGCCAATTTTCATGACATCAGGCATGACATAATCAGATGCATCAGCTTGCAGTGCCAGCTGCATGTCCTCCGGGCCCCACCAGTTTTCGCCACTCTGTATAGGAGTGTGAATGGCATCCTTGATGCGAGCCGTGTTCGTATAGTCGTGCGCGCGTATCGGCTCTTCAATCCACGACAAGCCTTCATCATCCAGTTGCGACAGACGGGAGATGGCATCGGTTGGCCATAGCGACTGGTTATAGTCCACCATCAGGTCGATATCGGGGCCGACAGCTGCTCGCATAGCGCGGATTACCCGTAAGTCTTCGGCGACAGTTGGATAGCCGATCTTTGCCTTTACGCCTGTAAAGCCCTTCTTTACCCACGCTTCAGCTTGACGTGCCGTGTCGAGTTCCCCGTCATAACCCGTTCCTCCGTAGGCCTTGACAGCTTGCTGTTCGCCACCCAACAATTGACATAACGGCAGATTTTGATGCCGCGCCAATGCATCCCACAGCGCCATGTCTATGCCTGCAATGGCCATCCCCACCAGACCCTGCGAACCTATCAGACGCATTCGTTTCAGCAGCATCTGATTGAGTGCAACTGGGTTAAGTCCATTGCCTGTCAGCAGATCCTCAAAACCTGCAACCAGGTCAGCCACGGGTTTAAGCGCGATAGAGGTATAGGTAAATACAATGGAATGTCCAACCAAACCACCCTCACAACCGATATCAATGAGCACAAGAGGTGACTTTGCCACCACGCCGCTGGCAGTACGGTGCGGTGGGTTGACTGGCACTAATACAGTTTCAACAAAGATATAATCAACGAGTGGAAGGTTCATCGGCAAGCGTTCCTATTCGATTCGTCGTCACTCATTGAAGGCTGAGGCGCAAGTGAACACTTCATTGAGCACGGGCGTAAGAAGGGCAGTGGCATATTATTCCGGTTACAGTACCATCTCTCATGCGGGTTAAAGATCACTACGCCGCTGGTCGTCGTACCTGTATCTCATCACTTCGCTTGCGAACCTGAGCAAGATCGTAATTCATCTGTAGTCGCAGCCAATGATCAGCTTTTGACCAACCCATTTTCTCAAGACGCTATGCCATTTCAGCAGAGATACCTGATTTCTCGTTGAGTAAGTTGCTTACGGTTTGACGTATAACGCCCAAGCGTTCAGCTGCTTCACTAGGGTTCAGTAACTGACAAACCTGAAGCATTGATGCAATCTTCCCGCACAGTGCGTCCGGGGTGCGGGGGTCTCTTCATAGCCATACGTTCTGCCTCATTAATGATAGTCAACTAACGTGACATCTGCGGCTTCATCCGAGAATCGAACCACAACTCTCCAGTTGCCAGTTACCCAAACTGAGTAGTGCCCCTTAAACACATGAAATCTGTACCCCGGCAAATCCGTATCGCTTGCGTGCGAGGCCGCATCAAGATGAGCCAGAATTCTTTCAATCTTATCTACTTGCTGCGCGTTGACCTTGCTTTTGTCCCCACGTTCATAGAGCCGCTTAAGACCCCGATGTCTAAGCGATCATTTACATAACCCTATCTGTCTAGTGTCAATAGTCACCAGACATCGTTCTATGAAATGAATATCTGAACACGATTCTACAGACAGCATACGCAAGCATTGAAGGTCATTCCACATACACTCCATCAGCAGCACATCACATCAACCCCCGCTCAGCCAGCGATGTCTGTACACCCTGCCCGATAATCAGATGATCCAGCACCCGCACATCAATCAACGCCAGAGCATCAATCAGTTTGCGCGTTAGACGAACATCCGTATCCGAAGGCTCTGCCACCCCACTGGGATGGTTATGCGCAAAGATCACCGCAGCTGCATTACTGGTCAGACATCGCTTGACCACTTCACGCGGATACACTGCCGCTGAATCTATCGTGCCCGTGAACAGCTCCCTGTACTCGATCACACGATGACGATTATCCAGAAAAAGGCAGGCGAACACTTCGTGGCCCAGTCCTGTTAGTTGCAACGACAGGTAATGCCGTACATGCTCAGGGCTACTCAACACATCGCCCTGCATGACGGTTTCAAACACTTGTCGCCGGCTGATTTCCAACGCGGCTTGCACGGTGGTAAACCGGGCTTCACCCAAACCCGGAGTTGCGCAGAAGGATCGTTTGTCTGTATTCAGCAGAGCGCTTAAAGAGCCAAACTGAGATAACGCATCACGGGCCACCTCTACAGCGGTGCGACCTTGCGTGCCGGTTTGAATGAATATGGCCAGAAGCTCAGCATCGCTGAGTGAAGCAGCACCGTGCTGAAGCAGTTTTTCGCGCGGCCGCTCAGTCAGCGGCCAGTCCTTGATTGTCATGATCAGCATCCTTGTTGATCGTAGAGAGGAACATCTGCATCGAGTAGATCACAGCGTGCGCGTGTACACCATCACCGCCTGAGCTCAGAGTCTGTATCTGTGACACCGGCCTCAAGAACAAGGCGACGGTGAGGATTCACCGGCATGAACGTGTGGCACCGCCTTTGTATACAGTCCTCACTAGCCCATCATCGTCAGCTGCATTGTCAAGCTGCTACCATTGAAGCCATGTCAGCACTATCCAACAAACGCATCCTGCTCGGTGTGACCGGCGGGATAGCCGCGTACAAGAGCGCCATACTCGCGCGCCGGCTTATTGATGCCGGGGCAACCGTCAGAGTGGTGATGACACAGGGGGCACTGGCCTTTATGCAGCCACTGACGTTCCAGGCGCTGACCGGCAACCCGGTACACACAGACCTGCTGGACCCGGCCGCAGAAGCTGCCATGGGCCATATAGAACTGGCGCGCTGGGCTGATTGCATTCTCATTGCACCGGCATCAGCCAATACGTTGGCACGCCTGGCCCACGGCATGGCGAACGATCTGCTTAGTACGTTATGCCTGGCCACTGACGCGCAGCTGTTCGTGGCGCCTGCCATGAACAGGCTGATGTGGGACAACGCCGCCACCACGCACAATTGTCAGTTGCTGGCATCCAGAGGCGTAGACTTTATCGGTCCTGGAGACGGTGCTCAGGCCTGTGGTGAGACAGGTTCTGGCAGGCTTCTGGAACCTGAGCAAATCCGCGATCATCTGATATCAGCGCTTGAGGAGCACAGTGAGCATACCGCCTCGTCGAGTACACCATCCGATGCAACCTCTACGAATTCATCCAGCGTACTGGCAGGTATTAGCATTCTGATCACCGCAGGCCCAACACGCGAAGCGATAGACCCTGTCAGGTACATCAGCAACCACAGTTCGGGGAAAATGGGCTTTGCCATTGCACAAGCTGCGGTAGCCATGGGCGCTACTGTCACACTGGTGGCAGGTCCGGTATCGTTACAAACGCAGGCCACCCTCAACCGCATTGATGTCGTTTCAGCGAACGATATGCTGACCGCTGTCATGAATCATGTTGCTGACAACGACGTGTTCATTTCAGTAGCAGCGGTCTCCGACTATCGCCTCGAGCAAATGATGGATCAGAAGATCAAGAAAAACGACAATCAGATGCAGCTGTCACTGATCCGCAACCCGGATATTCTAAAAGCCGTATCATCGCTAGAGAACCGACCCTTCTGCTTGGGCTTTGCCGCAGAAACCGAAAACGTTGAGGCACACGCTCGCGGCAAACTGGCTAACAAACAACTCGACATGATTGCTGCCAATCAGGTCGCCCAACCAGGCAACCCTGTATTTGGCAGCGATACCAATGCGCTGGAGCTGTACTGGCCCGCGGATGACGGACACGAGAGCATTCCATCCGGCTCCAAACAGCAGGTGGCCTATGCCTTGCTGCACGCACTGTCCAGACGGCTGAACCATTTACCCACATCGGATAGCAGTACGTCATGAACAGCATCGACTACACCATCGTCGACCCTCGCGTAGGCAACTCTATCCCGCTTCCCGAGTACGCCAGCAACGGATCGGCCGGGCTCGATCTCAGAGCCTGCCTGCAAGATACGCTGGTGCTTGAAGCCGGAGACACTGAACTCATTCCTACCGGCATATGTATCCACATTGCCGACTCAGGCTACGCAGGGCTTATATTGCCACGATCGGGTCTTGGCCATAAACACGGCATCGTGCTGGGAAATCTGGTTGGACTGATCGATTCAGACTATCAGGGTCAGCTGTTCGTATCATGCTGGAACAGAGGCTCACAACCGTACTCCATAGAAGTGGGCGAGCGCATTGCTCAGCTTGTGATCATACCGGTAGCGCAGGTTGCGTTTAACCGAGTGGAGAATTTCTCTGAATCAGAAAGAGGCAGTGGTGGCTTCGGATCAACCGGCCAGGGTTGATCCGTTAAATCAGGCCTGATTGCTGCCTGTTCCCCTGTGGTGCGTTAAAATACACACACTAATCTGCACCTCAGTACCTGTGATGTACGAGTTCTTCACGCAGGTTTCAGTCAAATTCAGGAATTTTAGACATCATGAGCATTTCACCCGCGATTTTCCGTGCGTATGACATTCGTGGCGTTGTCACGGACGCACTGACACCCGTAGCCGTTGAACAGATCGGTCGGGCGTTCGGTAGCGAATGCACAGATCGCAACATAGCCACCGTTGTTGTTGCTCGAGACGGCAGGCTATCCGGACCTGACCTCGTGGAGGCGCTGAGCACTGGCATTCAGAGCACGGGTGTGAACGTCATCGATATCGGCATGGTGCCTACACCTGTATTGTATTACGCCACGTTTCACCTCAACACCGGTACCGGCATCATGGTCACCGGTAGCCATAACCCCCCGGAATACAACGGTCTGAAAATGGTCATGGATGGCGATGCACTGTTTGGCGATGGCATTACTGCTCTGCATACCCGTCTGCTGGACGATCAGCTCCACACGGCCACCACGGCGGGCACACTCAGCACGCAAGACATATTACAAGACTACCTGGACAGAATTCTGAGTGACGTAAAGCTGGCACGCCCGATGAGCATTGCGTACGACTGCGGAAACGGTGTTGCCGGTGCCGCCGCACCACAATTGTTCAAAGGTCTTGGCTGTACAACGTCATCACTGTTTACAGACGTGGATGGCAATTTCCCTAACCACCACCCGGATCCTGCCAAGCTTGAAAACCTCGTTGATCTCATTGCGATGGTTAAAGAGAACAAGCATGAAGTCGGGCTGGCCTTTGATGGCGATGGTGACCGCGTAGGTGTTGTCGATGATATGGGCAACGTCATATGGCCAGATCGTCAGATGGTGTTGTTTGCCCGGGATGTTCTGGAGCGTAACCCGGGCGCCCGTATTATCTATGATGTGAAGTGCTCAAAAGTACTGCCCGCTGCAATCCTCGCAGCAGGCGGCGAACCCGACATGTGGAAAACCGGTCACTCTTTCATCAAGGCACGCATCAAGGAAACAGGCGCGCTGCTCGGTGGTGAGATGAGCGGACACATGTTCTTCAAGGAACGCTGGTACGGTTTTGATGATGCACTGTATGCCGCCGCCCGCCTGCTGGAAATTCTCTCCAAAACCGATCGCCGTGCGAGCGATATTTTCGGTGAAATTCCTAACAGCATCAACACGCCTGAACTGGGTGTCACCCTGCCAGTAGACGGTGCACAGCATGCGTTCATTGAGAAGTTCGTCGCCAATGCAAAGTTCGAAGGTGCAGAACTCACCACCATAGACGGTGTTCGGGCAGACTACATGGACGGCTGGGGTCTGGTGCGAGCGTCCAACACAACACCATCGCTGGTAATCCGTTTTGAAGCAGATACCAACGAGGCCATGGAACGCATCCAGAATGAGTTCCGACAAGCCATGCTGGAAACCGACAGCTCTGTAGAAGCACCTTTTTAGGAGGCTGTCATGTCATTAGAAAAACCCATCGACCCTATCGTACCTGCCAGTACCGCTTCCGTTCTAAACGAGGCGCTACCGTATTTGCAGCGCTATAGCGGCCAGACGGTGGTCATCAAATTCGGTGGCAATGCGATGACCGACGAGACGTTAAAACGTTCGTTTGCCCAGAACATCGTGATGATGAAACAGGTAGGCATCAACCCGGTCGTGGTACACGGTGGTGGCCCACAGATCGGCGAGATGCTGCAACGGCTCGCTATTGAAAGCTCGTTCATTGATGGCATGCGTGTGACCGATGCAGCCACCATGGAAGTGGTAGAGATGGTACTCGGCGGCCTGGTCAACAAGAGCATTGTCTCGTTGCTCAACCAGGTCGGTGGACGTGCCGTTGGCCTCACTGGCAAGGACGCCGGACTGATCCAGGCGACACCCATGCACTTGCCGGGAAAGCCGGATGTCTCACTGGGGTACGTTGGAGAAGTGGCATCCATCAACACAGATGTTATCGATAAACTGATTGCCAATGACATCATCCCTGTCATTGCGCCTATTGGTACAGATGAGGCGGGTGCTAGCTACAACATCAACGCCGATCTGGTCGCCAGCAGTATCGCCATCGCACTGAACGCATCACGTCTGTTGTTGTTAACGAACACGCCCGGCATTCTCGACCAGCAAGGATCCCTGCTAACCGGGCTAACGCCTGGCGATATAGCAGCGCTGATCAACGATGGAACTTTGCACGGCGGTATGCTACCGAAAGTACAATGCTCACTGGACGCTGTTGCAGCCGGTGTACGCAGCGTGGTGATCATTGATGGTCGCGTAGCACATGCCGTGTTACTGGAGTTGTTCACCGATCAGGGTGTGGGCACACTGATTCATGATTCCAGAGCCTGATACACAAGGCTGCGCAGTTCACGTCTGAGCGGATACGCTGACGACGGATAGAGCTGCGTAACAAACACAACGACCATATCCTCCTCAGGATCGATCCAGAAGAATGTACTGGCAGCGCCGCCCCAGTGATGCTCACCCTTCGATGTGATCATACGTGCAGACACAGGATCAACAACAACCGCAAAGCCCAGGCCGAACCCCACTCCCTGATAGCTGGTCTCACTCCAGACCGCCTGCCCCATGGCCGCCATATCGTTGTTATCCGGCAAATGATTTTGCCTCATGTATTCAACCGTCTTGTAACTCAGCAAACGGCTCCCTTGCAGCTCTCCTCCGTTGAGTAGCATCTGACAGAAACGAGAGAAATCATCAATAGTACCGACCAATCCACCCCCTCCGGATTCTAGCGTAGGCGCGTTATTGAACAGACTGGCATCCGCAGGCTCAAGCACCACTGGCGGCTGTAGAACCTGCCGCGCGCGGTGAGTCTCTTCGACCCGTGCTTGCCATGAATCATGGCCATGTCCGTTCACGGCTCCCAGCTCGCCACCGGCTGCAGGGCCGTATAAATGAGTGAATCGGGACTGCTGTGCAGGCTTGACGTAAAATCCTGTGTCACTCATACCCAGAGGTTGCAGTATGTTCAGCTCCATGAAATCAGCCAGTGACTGCCCTGACCAGATCTCTATAAGACGCCCCAGCACATCCGTTGATACGCTGTAATTCCAGGCTGTACCGGGCTGGGCAAGCAGTGGTGCCTTAGCCAACCGGGCAACCATGGACGACAGTGACTCGTTGACACCCACAGTGTCGAGTTTATGATGCCGGTAGTAGGCGTCCACCGGTGTGGCATTCATGAACCCGTAACTCAAACCGGATGTATGCGTGAGTAAGTGATGAATGGTTATCGGCGATTGCTGCGCTTCAACATGATTCAACACATCATCAGGTGTGGCACGTGATGAGAGCACCTTCTCGCCGTTCCAGACGGGCGTATGGATGAATTCAGGCAAGTAAAGCGCCAGAGGATCATCCAGCTGGAAATGACCCTGCTCATAGAGCATCATGGCAGCCACTGTGGTGACAGGCTTTGTCATGGAGAATAAGCGAACGACACTATCACGCCGTAAGTCGCCTGTTGCATGAAAGAAAGCATTTTTGCCACGCCTGCTGATCAATGCAGTGGCACCTTGCAGACGATGGCTCTCTACCTGTTGCTCCAGCCAGCATTCCAGTCGCTTTAAACGCTGACCGTTCAGGCCAACCGCTTCTGGAGTATCAGTAGATAGAGCCATGGTTAACTCATACCGTGTTTCGAAAAGATTCTACACGATACCTTGTTACGAGCTTTTCAATACGCTCTGTGGCCAGACTCGTGGTGCGCCCACTAGCCTCGCTCCGCTTTCAACTCTCTGTAACGCACCAGGTCATCGTCAAACTTGTCTGCAACTTCTGCGCGTTCTGCTGCCTTGGAATCAATCAGCGACCAGGCGTTTTCGATATTGCGCTGAATACTTTGCTGCTCTGCGTAAAGTGAATCCTGAGCTTTGCTTTCGCCTTTGGATTTTTCCTGCATCTGAATACGCTTGTCTACCACAGCCAGTCTTTCAGAGAGTATCCGGATACGATCATCCAGACGACTGATCAATCCGTCGATCATACCGATGCGATCGTCTCGTGTTCGGATCAGATCGTCTTGTGTGGTAAACGTGGCTAACAGTGCCCGATCTCGAATGTTCGATAGCTCAACCGCTCTTTCACGTTTCCGAGCGTCTCGGCGTTCCTGCCGACTGAGTATTTCTTCAACCACCACGCCCTGTCGGCTAAGTATGCTGTGACCGTTATCCTGCTTTGAGTCCGGTGCGCGATCCTGATAAATGACCATGCCTCGATCTTCATATTTGTAGACGGGTTCCGCGTGCGCCACGCTGCCGATAACACTGGTTACCAGCAACAAGCTGATCCAGGGCAACGTCGCGGTTGCAGGACTTGACTCACCAGCGGTTGCCAGGCAGGTTTTGCGATCCGGATATTTGAGCATCATTCAATCCCATCTCTCTGGCGAGTCGGCACTACGTCAGAATTGCATTGCACGGTCAGTCAGCCCTGTTCGGCAAACATTCGCGTCTCGTGATACACGTAGCGTCCCCCGCGTACAGTTTGTGAGCTTTCGTGGCGTATTTTGTGAGCCTCATCGCGCCGCTTTTCGTGTACGCAGACAGGGCGTGTACAATTCTGCTGCATGAGAATCATCACTGCTAACGTCAACGGCGTGCGTTCGGCCGCATCTAAAGGCTTTTTTACCTGGGCAAATCGACAGCGTGCGGATGTTATCTGCCTGCAGGAAACCAAAGCTCAGGAATGGCAGCTGACAGACCCGGTCTTCCATCCCAGGAATCTGCACTGCTACTATCACGACGCGGTCAAGAAGGGCTACAGCGGCACGGCTCTGTTCTGCCGGAGTGAGCCCGACGAGATTGTTCGCGGCATGGGTATCGACTGGATCGACAACGAAGGCCGATACCTGGAAGCTCGGTTCAAGAATCTGTCGGTGGTGTCGTTGTACTTACCCTCCGGTACTAGCGGCGATGAAAGGCAGACGTACAAGTACAAGATGATGGATGCGTTTCTACCTCATCTGAAAAAACTGAAAAAAGGCGGCCGCTCAGTAGTGGTGTGCGGGGACTGGAATATCGCCCATACAGAGGCTGACATTCGTAACTGGCGTGGCAACCAGAAAAACTCGGGATTTCTTCCTGAAGAACGTGCCTGGCTAACTGACCTGTTCGACAAGCACGGCTATGCCGATGCCTTTCGTCAACTCCCGCAGAAAGAGCATGAATACACCTGGTGGTCGCAACGAGGCCAGGCGCGTAGCAACAATGTGGGCTGGCGGATCGACTACCACATCGTCACTGATGATCTTGCCTCTACCGTGCAACGCACTCGAATCTATCGGGACAAACCGTTTTCCGATCATGCCCCACTAATCATCGACTACGACTTTACAATGCCAACGTGAGTCAAGCAATATCACCCCGTTCTGCACCGCTCATTACTAACACAGGCAGCTAGACGCTACTGACGACCCTTCAACATCGCAGCCAGCAATGGCATCAGCTTCTTCAACTGCTGACGTTGCTGCCGCTGTTGCCCGGAGCCCTGGGGCATATCATCCTCTGATTCCTCATAGCCACTACCAGAGGCATTGGAGCTAGCCATTGAACGTCGTACATGACTCGCTCTCTCGGCTTCAATCACGATATCTTCATTACGATGCCAGTCCATGGCTTGCGTCATTGCTTCGAGCATGGAACTTGCCGCTGTCTTGCTGTTTGTCTTCACGATAACTTCGTGTCCGTTAAACAGCGTTATCCGGAGACGATAACGTGGCTTGGTGGTGAACACGACCCAAGCCGAAAACAACCAGATGACCGCGCTTGCCAGTAACATCACCCACGGAAGTATCGCGGGTAGATCGGGGTTTTTGAACTGATAAAGGCTATACGCTATTAACGGTATGGCAGCAAAGAAAAACAGGTAGGCAATGCCGTTACGCGGCTTGGACTCCTTGTTATCCAGTCGCACGACAGTGCGGATGGCGAATTGAGTCTGCTCAATACTTAACCACGAAGGTGTGATCCTGACACGATCATCGCTGTACAGAGGAGCCGCCTCATCGACCGCTCCTTGCGCGCGTACTTCGACAGCACTTCTACTCAATGCAACACCGGTGGAGATGGAGCTGGCTCATCCAGCTCGTCCAGATCGTCATCCATATCATCGAATTCCAGCGTATCAAAGCCTCGAAACGCATCGAACTCATCATCGAAAGCTCCATCGGGCTCGGGCGACGCATGGTGTAACAACATGCGCCAGCCACCAGCCTCCTGTTGGTAGATATTGGTAGACACCATGATACTGACTAACTGACCATCCAGAGCAATCTCCTCACGTACCAGATGTATAGCCAGTCCCTCGCTTCCCGTACACAGTGAGTCGACGATGGAAAACGTCAGGATAGGCGCATCGGAGAACAATTCGACAAAGCTGTCCATCACCGCCTTGCGCCCTTCGATACGGCTCGCTCCGGGGTGAACACAGACAATGTTCTCATCGGTCGACCACACGGAATCGAGCGCCACGATATCGGTTCGCTCAATGGCTTCGTAGAAGGCGGCTTCTGCCTCTTCAGGGGTCTTGAATAGTTTACTCACGCTCCACCAGGGTATCTCTCACCCTGCAATTCTAAAGCTAAAGCGCCTCAGGCGGAAGATGCTGGGTCCAATCTACCTGATCATCGCCATAAACCAGAAAATTCGGGTTGATCAGGCTCTCTCGCATGTTGTAGGTCAGATCACGGCTGCGGGTATCTTTGATATGTCCACCGGCCTCCTCCACAATACATTGCGCAGCTGCGGTATCCCATTCGCCCGTAGGTCCCAGCCGCGCGTAAATATCAGCAACCCCCTCGGCCACGAGGCACGACTTGAGCGCCGAGCCCATCGGTATTTCATGGTGCTCGCCGATAGCATCCAGGAACTGCTGAAGCCTGGGCCCGGTAATCGGACTGCGACTGCGAGCCACTGTGATCGGATCAGACGCAGATCTGACATGAATCGGGTGCGGCTCAAGATCGCCGATCTGCTTGAAGGCACCGAACGAGCGCGTAGCGAAGTAGGCAATATTCAGCACGGGAGCGACGATAACACCCGCTATTGACTGGTTCCCGGCCACTAATGCGATGTTGACGGAAAACTCTCCGTTTCGACGCAGGAACTCGCGTGTGCCATCCAGCGGATCCACCAGCCAATAGGCTGGCCACTCTTGCCGTTCTTCAAAAGAGATTTCGTCCGACTCTTCAGACAACACTGGCAATAGAGGATCCAGACGTTGAAGCTCTTCAAGAATAATATCGTGAGCGGCCAGATCAGCGGTTGTCACCGGAGTCTGGTCGGCCTTGAACTTGACGTCACAATCGCATTCACCGCCGTAGACCTCGACAATTCTTCTGCCAGCACGATGCGCAATAGCCAATGCCTCTTGCGTTAGTCTGTCAGCGATATCAAGGTCAAAGCCCATGTCTTGCGTGTCGTTCGATTCTATCTCAGCTAGCGGCGTTGATACCTGTTAGTTGAGAACCCGGATTCGGGTTTTGCCAAGTCGCGAAGCCTGTACAGCTTCCGTGTATCGTTAACTATAGCCATTAACCTGCGTTAATGGGGCGAGAAAAATCGCCTACATCAATCGGTTAACGTTGCCTTGTCTCTGGAAGCGTACTCTTCCCTGCTCATCGGCCCGACCCATCTGACGCAAACCGTTGAGCACATCAGGGGAGGCACTGGGCGTGGGCGTAAACAGTACGTCTGCTGCGAAGTCTCCGCTTTGCGTCAACGTGACGCTGCCATCCATGGTGATATCACCGCCCGTGGCATTCAGAGTCACCACATGGGACTGTTGCTCCTGCGATTCGATGACAACCACCACCTCGCCCAGCGCCGTAGGTACCGGTGTCTGTAGGGCAGCATTTGACCACGTCAGCGTGCCATCTACGGATTGCAACAGATTGTCAACGATTGAGATCAGGTCAAAGTTGCCGACCAGTTCGCCGCTGAAACTTGCGATCGGTACTGGCAGCAATGGTTCAAGCGCTTTCGCCTGCGCCGTGATGTCAAAATCGGTTACCGCAATAGAGCCATCCCATGCGCGTGCTACCAGCCCCTTGCCTGATCCCCCGTAGCCATCAAAACTGATTTGAGCACCAGCACCACCACGCAGCAGGGTACCGGGCGCGAGTACCCAGCCCACGTTCTGAAAGCTCAAGGGTAGAAGATCATCAGTTGAGCGCACCTCGTCAATAACACCTTTGTACAGCTTGCCGTGAACCCCGCTCAGAGCCACTGGACCCAATTGCGGCCGGATACGCTCAACCACCGGTGCAACCGGAAACAGCACCACCATGGCAATGAGGTAGGAAACCAGGCCCAGTACACACAGAGTGATGAAGCGCATCAACTACGCTCCATGTTAAATCGCGCGCTGACTGTGCCCTGATTCTTTCTGCTGATTGTTAACGTGGATACCTGCAGACCGTAGAGCTCCAGTTCTGCGATAACCCCCACCAGTTTGTCGAATTCGACTTCTGCAAACTGCACGCGTGCGCCGTTGGCACCACTGGGTTCTACTCTTTCAGGTGGATCCATCTGAGCCTGCCGGATGACTTCATCTATCAGCAGATACGGCGCCTTGTCAGATGACTTGCCCTGCGTGACGCTACCAGTGGCGCCCTTGAGCTGAGCGGCACCGCGTCGAACAAACTCCAGCGTTTCCTGTTTGGCCACCAGCGCCTGTTTAGCCTGAGCCTGGCGAGTTGCCAGTGGATACCAGGCCAGTGCGTAGAGTAGTCCGGCCACGCTCAGCGCTGCCACACACAAGACAATGACCCGATCACGCGGGGACTGCCTCAGATACCAATCTTTCATTGTCAGTTTCGCTCCTTCATTCAATCCGAACGCGACCACGTACCGCGTTGTCTTCGCGGTTAGCCGATTGCACGCTCATGCCCAGAGAGCCACGTTTGGCAATTTCCGATTTCAACGCATCCAGCGTGGGCACCGCGTCGGTGTTCAAATCCAGATCAAATCGCCCGTTGCGGTACCCAATCGTTCTAAGTGTCGTTTGTGGCTGGGTAGCCAGACTGGCCGCTATCTGAGACATGCGACTGGTGAACCCGTCGTTATTGGTCTCACCGATCTTGTCTAGCGCCGACTCGATCTGTCGTCGAGGTCGTTGCATGCGGGCATCGGGTAACGCCTGTTTGAACGCCTTGGCTATCTCCGCGTCCAGAAAGGCCTCCTGCTTGTTCAACTTGTTGACGTCAATCCACTTGCCGGCCAACAGTGCCAGAAACAGGCAGGCTGCCAAACCAGCCGTCCAGCGCCATGGCTTCCAGGTCTTGTCAAAATTTTTCTTGGGGTTGTATATGCCCTGCAGCAGATTGATGTGCGGTGAATTCACCAGACCACTCGCGTACAGCGCCAGCCGATGACCACAATCGCGCATTTCCACCTCCACGCTGTCAGGCACCACCAGTTGTGCAGCCTGACTGGTCCGGAAGATAACCAGCGTGGGTGTCACCTCTTCGGGCAATTCTGCACGAGCACCCTCTAGCATCATGCTCGCCATGTCGGGGTCAGTTGCAAATCCCTTGCATTTCTCCAGCCGTATCACCGCCTGATCCTGATCCAGTAAAGCACTCCAGGCGCGAACATCCGGACCGCTGCCGTCCAATTGCGGCAATGCTAGCGTTTCGGGGACCACCTCGGCAGGTCGTAATCCGGCTTCCAGACATTGCGTCGTAACCAGCTCCATGACCGAGTGACCAATAACGGCGACCGGGTAGGTGTCCTTCTGACCTTTGGACCCTAACGCAAAATGCAGTGAATCCACATCATCTGCCACCAGCTCTTCAAGCGCATAAGGAATTGCCTGCTGGGCACGGGCAAGTGATCCACCGGGCACGACAGCTTCAGCGAGCAAGACATCGTCGGCTGGCAGGATCAACGTGACACGGCGACCATCCACTATGTCTGCAACCGCTGCCAGCGTGCTGTGCTCGACACCGGAAGTCAGCTTCCCGTGATCATCGGAGACGGCCCACTGGACCGCATCTTCACCCACCAGGGGCATGTATATAATGACGTGTTTGGACACGATATTTCCTGTAAGTCTCTAGAGCGTATCGCGAGAGCGATAGAGTACGCGCGTTTTGCCGTCGTTGTTGCGTTCAAACAGCGTGAATTGGGACAGGTTGATGCCTTCAGCTTCCACATCGATTCGCACTTGAAAATAACGCGAACGCACATCATAGGTTCCTTTAGGTGCAACTTCGTTGCCGGTTCCCGCTGAATCCACTTCCTGTTCGAATAATAGCGTGCTCTCGTAAGGTGTGAGGTCACGTTCTGCACCGCCCAGCGTGTCGGGACCATCATCCGCCGCCAGATCAAAGATATTCTCGCACTTGGGGTAGTCCTCGTAGGCTCCGGTATCCCAGCGCGACAAGTCAGCTGCGAGCGGCTTGACCTCATCACCCAGAGAGGCTAACACCTCCGGCGTGGCCGTGTTGACGTTGACGGGCGTCGGGCCATTGACAACAGGTAATGCTGATATGTGCGGCAGCAACAGTTCGTAGTCTTCGGTTTCCTGTTCGTTGGAGCTGCTGAATCCCTTGACGAGCTGTAACTCGCTGACACTGACGAAAGGGGCATTAGCCGTCCGATACCCGGATTCCAGGCCGGTGTAGTAATCGTCCTCTGCGCCTTCAGGAATCGTGGCGTTAACATCCTGGTCTACCCAGTCCAGAATGGCTTCGGCCTTGACCTGTTCGATGTTCAGTTCAGCCAACAGGCGTTTGAGCTGCTCGAAATAAAATGGCGCAACATTACCTTCAACATTGATCACATTGTTCAGGTTGAAGCGCCCCTGCATATCAACAATACAACCCTGTATAGATGCGTTATCGATCGGTATCGGTGGAATTGTCTGTGCCCAGTCATCATCCAGCGAATCACTATTCTCGCGCAAACCGTCCTGAAAATCCCGATAGAGCAGCACAGCGGCGAAACGCTCACCACTAATACCAAAAGCGCGCGCCTGCTGAATCAATCCCTCGTTGCGCTCACGCTGCATATCCAGATTTTGCTGTGTGGTGATGGCCACCATGGTAATCGAGCCTAACGCGATCAACAGCACAGCGGTGATGATGGCAACCCCGCGTTGTGCTGAAGGTTGTGATCGGCGTCGATGGTTGTATGTGTTCATCCGGGCAAGGCAAACACACGGGATACCACCCCGTAGTCATTCAATTCAAGCGAAAACTCTATGGCTAGAGGTAATCCGGGCTCTTCAACATCTGTGGGTGGCCAGCTCTCTTTCCACTCACCGCTACGATCCAGAAAACGAAAGGTCAATGCATCGACGCCACTGAGCATCTGGCGCCTGCGCGTCGGCGCTTCATCGACGGGATCCAAGTGATACCAGTAGAGCCGAATCAGTTTGTCATCTTCTAGTGCGTAGGCAACGCGTTGCAGATTAGAGCGCACCGGTGAGACATCAGCTGCCGGGTTAGACCAGCCGGCACGCGTGAATTCAAACAGATTAGCGCCTTGCAGATTGAACTGCAAAGACGATAGTTGCGAATCTATGGCCGACCGTACGGGGCGGTCAGCTATCTGGGTAACATCTTCTGCCAGCCAGTAGAACGTGCGCTGCAATTCACTCAAACGGCCTGATTGAACATCAATTCTGTCGCGGGTGGCTGTAATCTGGAACAGCATCTGGAATCCTGCAGCACCCAGAATAGCCAGCAGGAACATTGCTACCAACAGTTCGATCAGCGTGAATCCCTCAGATCGCCTGCTCGCGCCAGCGACCCTCATTGCCGTATCTCCGGATTACCCACAAAGCCTGTAACAACATACACATAACTTTCTGCGTCCTTGTCGCGGCGTACCTCAATATCGAGACGACGCAAATCGGCATCGGCCACCGCCTGCGTGCGCGTGCGAACGTACCACTGTAAATTACCCATGCGAACTTCTGCGTTCTTGGTACCGACATCAGGCCACGCCGGCACAACCTGCATCTCGGTCAGCACGTTACTAGCCACCCAGCGACCAAACTCTCTTTCACGAAGATAGTCTGCGCGCCAGGCACTGGAGCCTGCAGCAGACACCAGCGCGGATACGCCAACGGCAATGATAGTCATTGCCACCAACACCTCTATCAGCGTAAAACCAGCCTGCCTGTTCATGAGCCGCTGAGCTGCTCTACCACGACCGGCTGCAGATCACCCGTGGCCACTTCATAGCGGTATTCACCTTCCACATCGCTGATACGTATCCGGAAATCGGGCATGATCTCGCCATTGGACAAAAATATGATGTGCGGCTTCAGAGGGTTCTCATCGGTTGCATCCTGTATCTCTTCAACAAGATCCTCAAGAATGATAGGCAGCCCGGAGATATCCACTTCAAATTCCGTTAGAACATTCGTGTTCTTGTAGCGTAGCTGCTTGTCCTCATAGATCTCCCACCGCGACTCGCCATCCTCCGCCTCTAACAGTATGTAGAACTCATACGACTCGGGATGGAACCGGATGCCGAACTGTTTACGCGAGTACACCGCCTGATCGGCGGCAAGGTCCATCAGTAGTCCGGTTCGCATTGCAGTGTCACGAATGCTCTTGCCGACGTTGCGAAATTCTATGTTGATCACGACAGCACCCACCAGAATCGAGATGATGGTGACCGTGACCAGCAATTCGATCAACGTGAAACCACGTGATCTGCTGGCGAAGTACTGACGAGAATTACGCACCTAACAGTTGATCAACAACCGACGCACAGACCGATGGCACATCAATCGGCGCTAAGATTACTGATGTCTGCATCGAAATCTTCTCCGCCTTCAGCGCCATCACTGCCTAGAGAGACTATTTCGAATTGACCATCTTCACTCTGGTACAGGTAGTCACGCCCCCAAGGATCCTTGGACAGCTTCTTCACATAGCCGCTACCGTTCCAGTTGGCCGGCTCAGGATCGCCACTAGGTTTAGTGACGAGCGCCTCCAGGCCCTGATCGGTAGATGGGTAATTGAAATTATCCAGCCGATACAGCTCCAATGCAGAGGAATACGAGGCAATGTCGTTCTTAGCCCTGACCACGCGCGCCTCATTGGGCCGATCCATGATCAATGGCACGACGGTTGCGCCCAGAATGGCGATGATGGCTACCACCACCATGATCTCAATCAAGGTAAAGCCGCTCTGGCGAGCGCCTTGCAGACGTGCGATACGATCCTGTTTTACGTGAAACAATACTTGCTCTGACTGTCTTAGTTCGCCCATAAGGACTACTTCTCCCGTATTCTCAAAGGGTTAATCTTCAATGTGATGAGGATAGCACCGCCCGTATGACTCGAAGCTCATAGAATGATTCAATCACTCAACCGCTTGTTACGCTCACCTGCTTATAGGCTGGCATTGGGCCTCGCATTAGTCTGTATCGTCCTGCAATACGCGGGCCTTGATGAGTTGTTGCGTTTTGAGCGTTCAAGAATTGACGCCGGTCAATGGTGGTTGTTACTGAGTGGTAACTTCGTGCATCTCGGTTCTGGTCATTTATGGATGAACATGGCCGGGCTGGCGCTGGTCGTCGCTCTGGTCTGGCAGCATTTCACTTTTCAGCAATGGCTACTGATCGTTATTATCTCCAGCCTCTTCGTAGGTGTCGGACTCTGGTTTTTCAACCCCGACGTAACAGGCTATGTCGGCTTTTCAGGCACATTGCATGGCCTCATTCTGGCCGGCTGTCTGGCTGATTTGCGCACCTATCCTAAATCTGCTGCTGTGCTGCTCACGCTGGTAGTGGGCAAACTGCTGTGGGAGCAATTTGCAGGGGCATTACCCGGCAGTGAATCGGTGGCTGGAGGCTCGGTTGTCGTCGATTCACACTTGTATGGTGCATTGGGAGGGGCCCTGACCGCTGCATGCCTGTTGCTGGTCTTGCGAAAACATTCGATGGCGCAACTAACCTCCAAACAATGACCGACTACCTTGGCTGACGGTAAAGTCCTGATACTTCGATCGAAAACAATCCGATGGACAAGCCAGTCACTGAGCACATGACATGCGTTTTTCACACCTTCGACTCACTCGACTCCGGCACCCTGTTTGCCTGCATGAAATTACGAGTCGATGTTTTTGTCGTTGAACAGGCCTGTGCCTACCCCGAACTGGACGACCACGACACAGCACTGACTACCTTGCATCTGACGGGTTACCAGGGCACTCAACTGGTGGCCTATGCGCGGGCAGTACCAATCGAAGAGCTTCCGGATCCCGTTAGCAAGGTGCTTACAAAAGCGGTGAAAATCGGCAGGGTGGTCGTGGCCGCCAGTCATCGCGGCACCGGTGTGGCGCAGGCACTGATGGAGACGATGTTACACCGGCTGGATCGGGATTTCCCAGAGCGTCTGCAGACCCTTGCAGCGCAAGATGCTGTGGCATCCTTCTACGCAGATTTTGGCTTCAGGCGGGTCTCCGAAATTTATCTTGAGACCGGAATCATGCACGTAGACATGATACGCAAGCCATCAGCGTCGCTGGCGGCTCAAGCGTGACAAACCGATACCCGTCAGAATGATTGCAAGCGCTATGTAGGCATCGGCAGGAAGACGCTCACCGAGCAGGACGACACCAAACAGCATACCGAATACAGGCACCAGAAAATTGATCTGACTCAGAAAGGAGGCACCTTGTCGGCCTATGATGATCAGAATCATGACGGTGGCGATGGCAGTCGGGCCGATGGCCAGTCCCAGTAACGAAAGGATGGAGGGGAGCGATGTTTGAATTTGCCAGGGGTCGTCCATCAACAGACTTAACGGCACCAGAAGCATGCTACCCGCGAACAACAATGCGGTGATGGTTGACCAACGAGGCAGGTGTGTCAGTTTGCGGGTTATCAGTGCGTTGATGGCGTAGCAGATTGCGGCAATCAGTATGGCGCTTTGCCTGAGCAACTCATCACCCAGCGACTGTAGCGCCGACCAGCCTATCAGGATGATGACACCGGCAAGGCCGAACAAAACACCCACAATTTTCCAGCGATCCAGCTTTTCATCATCCGTTAGCCAATGCGCCAGAACGATAGTAACCAGTGGCATGATCGCCATGAAGATTGCTGCCAGGCCTGCCTGCACGGACACCTGCCCCCAACTGACCAGCGCAAACGGAAGTGCGTTGCCGAACAGGGCGGATCCGAATATGGCTACCCAGACACCTCCAATGGCTGGCATGCGCTGACCATTCAGCCTCATCAGCGGATATAGCATGAAGAAGGCCACTAACAGACGTCCAGCCGCCAGAGTCAACGGCGGGATGTCTCGCACACCGATACTAGTGAGCGTAAAGCTCATTCCAAACAGCGCAGCCAGGCAGATCAGCAGCAGATAATCCAATGCGCTCGATTGGGTTTTGGTTGAGTTCACTGCACGTCTACTCGATAGCTGAAACTCTACCTCTGAAGGGCCTTGTGTCACCGGATCCAGTGGCTCATCCAGGTAATACTTTCGGGTTTGAAAAGTATCACCTGGATGGACCACCGCGCGCAGGAAACCGGTCAAGCTCCTCCAGTTGCGCAAGCATGATACGAGAGACGTCAACGCCCTCTGTTACGTGCAGCTTACGCGTGTCGTAACGTCGCTGTGACGGTAATCGCGTACCCGGCTGATCCAGTACCGCAGCAAACAGACTCTCTGAACGAGCCAGATGATCAGTGGTACCGCTGCAATGGGCGGGATCAATCACCATGATGAATTCACCGCCTAAAGGTGCGCCTACACCGTGCGTGTCGGCAAGCGTGCTTTCAGCACTGAGATTTTCACCAATCAGCACGCCTGCCAACAACTCTACCATCAGTGCAATGCTAGCGCCCTTGTATCCGCCAAACGGCAGCTGAGCACCGGTAAGCGCTGCATTCGGGTCTGTTGTCGGTGCACCAGTAGCATCGATTGCCCAGCCCTCAGGCAGGGCCTTTCCTTCGCGCTGATGCAACTGGATTTCACCCCGTGCACTGGCACTGGACGCCTGATCAAATACTAACGGTAACTGGCCCTTGCGTGGAAAACCAAAGGCCATCGGGTTGGTACCATAAAGCGCCTGCGTGCCGCCAGAAGGTGCCACGTACGCATTGGATGTCGTAAAGGCAAATGCCACGAAACCCTGCTCTGCCAGTTGTTCCACTTCCGGCCACAACGCCGCTATGTTGTATGTATCGTGAATGGCGAGCGCTGCAATGCCGTGCCGACGGGCCTTGTCTACCACCGCTGGCGTACCGACTCGCAAAGCCAGAGGACAGAACCCACCATGAGCATCCACGTGTACGATTGACGATTCGTTGATCCGACAGGTGGGTACGGCTACCGGGTCCGCGTGCGCGTTTTCAAGCGCTTTGACGTAAAACGGAATACGGAACAAGCCGTGTGATTGACAACCGTCTCTCTCAGCTGCAGTGACGGTTGCGGCTATGGCGTCGGCCTGATCCGTGGAAAAGCCGTGAGTCCTGAGTATCGACTCCGCCAGAGTATGTATCCGGGCGAGTGTCAGTCGTTGTGTGTCGCTCATGATTGTTGGCAGCCTGTCAGGTTTTACCGGGATTCATCTGTTCAGCCAAGCCAGTGTAACCGCGCCTGCCCTCCAGCTGAACGTCACTGGACGTGTTCGTCGGCAAGATGTGCATCCGCCATGCTGCATACTCTACGTTGCAGTATGGTGACGCCTTTGGCCACCCGTGCCATCAAGGCTCTCTGATTTAATCATTCAAGCTGACTCGTTATGACTTCACGTTTATTAGACACTCTGCTCGAAAAGACCGTCGTGCCCAGTTTCAGTAGCATCGGCCCCGGGGTTCGTCGTCGACTGTACGACTGGCCTGAGCTGGAAAGCTATTCGCTGGACGATCACGTCATTGTGCTCACGGGTGGCACTTCCGGCATTGGTGAAGCAGCAGCAAAGCTGTATGCAACGCTCGGAGCAACACTTATCATCATTGCGCGTAATCCGGAAAAGACACACAATACGGTAGAGCGTCTGAAAGAGCACACTGGCAATGCGGCTATTCACTCAGTAATCGGTGACCTAGGCGTGCAGGATGATGTCCGAAGAATAGCCAGCGAGCTGGCTGCGAAGTATCCTGTTATTGATGTGCTTGCACACAATGCCGGTGCCCTGTTCAACGAACGCAAGCGGGCGAACAACGGTACAGATCTAACCGTTGAACTGATGGTCAGCGCACCGTTTCTGTTGACCGGCTTGCTACTGCCGCAGCTGGGTGCATCGAATGGTGAGGCGACATCTCGACAGCGGCCAGGACGGGTTCTGACTATGAGCTCCGGCGGCATGTATACCGAGCCTTTGACCGTAGATGCTCTTGCCATGCCAGACGACAGCTACCAGGGAGCGCAGCAATATGCCCGCGCCAAGCGCGCCCAGGTTGTCCTGAATGAGCTATGGGCCGAAAAAATTGACAAGAGCCGTGTTGTTTTCCACGCCTTGCATCCCGGCTGGGTGGCCACACCCGGCATCACCGAAGCCTTGCCCGGCTTTTCAAAAGTGTTGGGGCCTCTAGGATTACTGCGCAGCCCCAGAGACGGCGCAGATACGCTGGTCTGGCTGAGCGCTGATGCCACGCCCGAACAGTGCAGCGGCAAATTCTGGCACGACCGGGCGCAGCGCAGCATCCACATGAGTGCGAAAACTCGCGACGCCGATACGGATGAAAAAAGAGCTCAGCTATGGCAATGGTGTGAAGAAAATACAGGCTTTGAGCTTACTCAGGTTACGCCGTGAATGAGGTGTCTTCGGCACTGGGTACGAAGATGGAAAAACAGGTGCCGACACCTTCTTCAGAGTCGACAGAGATCGTCCAACCATGTGCATCGCACACTTTCTGACATATGGCGAGACCCAGCCCGGTACCTTTCACCGAGCTGGCAACCAGCCTGGCAAATGGAACAAAGATTCGCTGCTGATGCTCTTCCCTGATACCAATGCCGTTGTCTTGGAACTCGATGACCATACCCGCACCGTCAGAGCCCTGTCGTTGTCGAATATGAATACGGCACTCTACCTCCTCTCGACGATACTTCATACTGTTGACCAACAAATTGCGAAATAGCTGAGACAAACCCGTTGCGTTTGCGTCCAGTGTCGGCAATGGCTCAACCAGAATTTCAGCACCCGACTCTCTTATCAGCACATCTAGATCGAGGCGTAAGGCGGCTACCACCTGTTGCAGGTCAACCGGTTCGATAGTCTGGTCGGCGCGTGAGCTACGGGCGTATTGAAGCGTGTCACTAATCATCAGACTCATGCGCTCGGACGAGCGCGTCATGGCCTGAATATAAAATGCGCCATCTTCGTCCAGAACCTCACCGTACTCTTCTTGCAACAAGCCACTAAACTGCTGCAGCTTGCGCAAGGGTTCTTGCAGGTCGTGAGAGGCGACGTGTGCAAACTGTTCTAGATCAACGTTGGCCCGTGCAAGCTCCTGATTACGGCGTTCCAGCTGTACATCCTTTTCGCGCATGTCCCTTTGCACACTATCCAGGTCTTTGACCGCCTTAGCCAGCTCATCCATCTCTTCAATGAAATAGCTTTCCTTCAACGGAACAAAATCAGCAGTACCCACCTTGTCCAGTTGATTGGTTATAGCGACCAGTGGAACCACCGTACGACGATACAACAACCAGTAACTGGTTACACCAATAGTGGCTACGGCCAGTAGTAACAAGGCTGCTAGAAACCAACGGTAGCGTACAATTTCCGACAAGGTACCCCGTGAAGTTTCAGCCACTGTAGCGCTGGTATCAGCACGAATTTTTTCGGCCACGTCTATGACCTGGCTCATCGCCTCAGCCAGCAACTCACTCTGCATGGCTTGCGACTCCGCCAGCGCAAGCAATTCAGCGCGATCTGTGAAGAGTGTGTCGCCACCACGCAGGGTATTGCGCATACCGGTCAGAGGTACAAGCACGTCCTGTTCATCAGTCTCACTGATGTAGATAACGCGGCTTACCATGGCACGCAATAACAGATCACGCTCTTGTTCGCCGATGCTTATATCGTCCAGTGAAGGTAACAAGGGCACACGATCGATCAGTCCTTGTAAACTCACCAGCTCCTGATTAAGTAACAGGTAGTCCTGTATTTGCAGGCTCTTCATTTCGAAGTCGACCACTGCAGCCCGGTACTCAGCACTGATAACGCTTTCAGGATCCTCTGCAAAGACACGCAACACATTGCTACTTGTCAGCAGCAAATCCGTCAGTGCCACCACTTTTTCCTGAATGATATTCTTGAGCTTGTCCAGCTGCAACAGGAGCGCCCGCTGCCGGACTTGTATCTGCTGATCCATTATGATCTCGTGCGTTTTCTCATCTGATAACTCGCCAGTGATGATTTTGACCTCCTCCAGCAAGCCACGCAGTTGCGCGTCAAAAGTACTGGCAGACTGGTATTCGGTGTCGAGGATGACTTCAGCTTCGGCAATAGACTCATGCAAAGAGGCGCGTTGCGTTTCAAGGCTGGCTAGCGAATCGACACCTCTTAACATCAGGCCTTGCGCCTGCAGCAGCGATGTTGCCGCCGTCAACCTCTGCGCTACCTCCAGATCTGGCAGCACAGTGGTGACCAGCGATGTCTCACGTGACAGAATATTGGCTGTATAACGCCAGACGCCTGCCGCGAAAAGCATCAGTAATAGCAAAAGCAATACAGTGATAGCCAGAAAGGCTTTCAGCAGTGGTGTCTTCACCTGTACTTGGGATTGCATATGCATCAGCAGCTGCTAACTCCGAACAAGCGTTCTTGCGTAGGCCCTGTCCGGATCGTCGTTGGCAAGCTATATGCGATGACATTAATGGCATATAGGCCATTTCTTGTTCCTGCACCAATAGGTATACCGGTCACGTATGAAACTATCAAGAAGAGCATTTTCACGTTACCTTGCCACTGCGGCTACAGCCCCACTCCTGCGGCCGTTTGCCGATAGCCAAGCAAGGAACACGCCGTGGCACGAGAGCATAGCGGAACACGCAAGAACCATGGCTCATACGGGCGACTTGCGCCTGCTGATTCCCGAGGGCTCTGCAGCAAACATCTCCGCTGCGACCCGGGAATTTACGCGATTGAGTGGTGTCGGCTGCGTAATTTCAGAAGTCCCTGTCGATGAAATCAATGTAGAGCTTATATTGCGAGCCAACACGGAAGACGCCACCATCGATGTGGCTTTACCGGCAACCTTCGGCTTGCCTGATCTGATCAAGGCCAATGCAATCGTGCCGCTGGATGCATTTGCAACCCGTTACGAGCCTGACGACTTTTCTGACGGCTACTTGTACCGCGTTGGCGATCACTACAACGGGAAACTGTACGGCTACCAGACAGACGGTGACGTCTACATGCTGTTCTACAACAAACGCATGCTGGAAGACGCCCGCGAACAACAGGCCTATGAACAACTAACTGGCCGAACGCTGCAACCTGCCAACTCGTGGGAAGAGCTTGACCATATGATGGCGTTTTTTCACCGGCCCGACGATCAGCAATATGGGGGGTGCCTGTTTCGCAATGCTGGGTATCTAGTGTGGGAATGGTGGGCTCGATTTCACGCAAAAGGATACTTGCCGCTTTCCGACAAGGCACTTCCGAACATCAACAATGCCGCGGGAGTTGCCGTACTCGAGGAAATGATTGCAGCAACCGAGTTCCAGTCTCCAGCATCGAGAACTAACGGCCTTTTCGACAACTGGAAGGATTTTGCAAACGACAACGTGTTCTGCAATATCGGCTGGGGCGGTACACAGAAGTACCTGATGGGTCAGCCATCGATGCGCGACAATCTCGTGCATACTGCGCTTCCTGGCATACGCGGTGGCGATGAATCCGAGCGTATGGGCTATTTTAACTGGGGCTGGAACTATACTGTCAGTTCTCAATCAACCCGTAAGGAGCTTGGCTATCTGCTGGCGCTTTTTTGCACCAGCCCGGCCGTGTCTACCCTAGCGGTGCGCGAGCCTGAGGGCTATTTCGATCCGTTTCGCCAAAGACACTATGAGGATCCGGACATTGAAAAGGTTTACGGACGCTCGTTTCTTAACGCGCACAAAGATAGTATGCGGAACAGTATTCCCGATTTTTACCTGAGCGGTCAAAGCAACTATCTCGACACAATGCGCCAACAGATTCTTGCCGCCATGGCTGGCAGCGTGACCTCTCAGCAAGCTCTGGATGCTTGTGCACAGCAGTGGACACACATCACACGACGCCTGGGCACCAGGCAACAGCGTGAGCGGTGGTCACAACTGCAAGACAGCTACCCTGAAAAAATTCGCGCACTACTCAAGGCCGAATAACAACAACCAGATACAGATAACCTGAACTAACCGGTAGGCTTGCCTGACAATTGTGTTGTGGAGAATAGTTTTAAACAGTTTTTGGTAACTCTCAAGCCACACGTTCGGTAAAGCAGGCCAGTAACAGCGCGCTTATTTGTTATTGGACGACATCAACTTTTCGTTGGCGGCCTGCAATGGCTTGTGAGTAGTCTCAAGCTCTTCAGTGGCTACCTGAAGATGCTCTTGTTTGTGCAGTAACTCGTTTTCAAGATTACGGATACGCTGCGGCGTTTCTTCGGAATAGTCGTAGACAGCGCAAGGATTTCGACTTGAGCTCTTGAACTCAGAGTCAGACAGCACCACCGAAAAATAGGCACTATCACCCTTTTTCCCGGCAAAGAACTCGACCTGCATGTCAACCATGACAAGTTTTTCATTAATCATGGTTTGTATGTTGGAGTAAATGACAGGTTTCATTTCTGCCTTTGCCCGTGACAGCGCAGTGTCGAGTGCCACCGATAATTCTTCCACGATTATTTCGTGAATATTGGTGGACACACGTCCTACCGGAAAACGACTCAGGTATTTGTTGGCGTTGCCATAGATATGCACCGCCTGGTGCTCGGCATCAAGAACCAGACACGAAGGCACAAAGACATTAATCAGATGATCTTTGACGTGCTCCAACTGATCTGCGTTGGTCGTGTGTGATCGATAGCTGCGAAGCAGGTTGGAGACCGGCCGCATGCCCAGCGTCGGCTTATCTGAACCCGCTGTGTTGACACTGGTAATCGGCAACCGAGTATTGTTGATTTTTTCATAGATACGGAAACGCTCATGAATCACCTTGTAGTGTGTCTTGAGATCACCTACCGATTCTGATGAACCGAGAAACGCCTTGGCGTTGTCCTTGAGCGAGAAATGGAACGAGGACATAACGCCTTTTTGCATAGCCTGCTGGAAATAGATCAGCACGTTACGACAGGTAATCAGATCAATATTGGAGAACGGTGGGTCATTGATCAAGTTATGGCTGGCAAACACGACCATTTTGCGCAAGTCGGGTCTTATCTCATACTCCACACCGACCTTGATGAAATACCTGGCCAGACGATCGTTAGACACATCGTGTGTAATTTCCTCCTTGTAGCGTGCCGTTGAGGCCTGCGCAATGGCTTCCACATCAGCATCGGTAGCAAATATCCTGACCTTCAACGCCCTACCGGATGCTCTCACTGCCTCGTCTATAATGATAGCCAGTGAATAGGCTTCTTCACCCGTGGAGCAACCGGCCACCCAGAAGCGCAACTCAGCACCGGCTATCGCATCGTCCACGATGAGCTTGACGATCTGTGAAGACAGATACTCCCACGCGGCTTCGTCGCGAAAGAAGCACGTTACATTAATCAGCAGTTCACGACCCAGTGTCTCTATCTCAAGCTTGGATGTCTGAAGAATATTCAGGTAGTCCAATTGGCTATGTACCTGATTGATACCCATCCGGCGTTCAATACGTCGAGCAACAGTCGTGGGCTTGTATTGCCCAAAATCTATTCCGGTGTTCGTCTTTAACAGCGCAAAGATCAGCGAAAGCACACTCTCCTCGTTGTTGTTTGTTGCACGCAAGACCGATCGCACACCGCGAACCATCGAATTCTTGAGGAACGTTGACAGATACACGGCCAACTCTTCCGGAGGGAGCACAAAGTCGGCCGTACCTGTTTGTGCCGCGTTGTACGGCATGCCATCGAACTTGGAAGATTCCCTGTCCTGTATCAGGACAAGTCCGCCGGCCTCTTTGATGGATTTGATTCCACGGCTTCCATCACTGCCCGTTCCAGACAGAATCATGCCTACCGCACGGTGCTTTGCATCTTTAGCCAATGACTTGAAGAAATGATCTATGGGGAGATTGTCACTGCCTTTGCGCACTTGTTCGCTCAGGTAAAGGCAACCATCCACCTGTATAGTGTTCTTTTTCGGTGGGATGAGGTAGATCGTATTAGCCAGCACCTCGACACCGTGTACCACGTTCTCCACTAACATGCTGGTGTTACGAGCCAGAAGCTCATCCATCAGACTTTCGAAGCCCGGAGAAAGATGCTGTACCACAATGAACGCCGCATCGCTGTCATCGCTCATGTGATCGAAAAAATCCCGTAACGCTTCCAACCCACCTGCCGCGGCGCCAATGCCTACATACAGAACAGGTGCGGCCTGATCGAAATTGTCTCGAGCACCCGATGTAGCACGAAATGTCTGCAGGGTAGATTCATCCCGCAAGGTCGAATCTTTGGAAGAGGCCTCTGCAACCAGTGCATCAGATTCCCCCCGGCCCACGGTATTGATTCCACCGACAATCTCCCCAGCCCCGATTTCATCGGACGGCTCTGATCTCCCGCGCGTATCGCGCGTATCGGAGGCTGCCCTTTCTGCAGAGGCGTCTGCTTGCGCAGATGTTTCATCAGGCGCCAGCGTCAACGTGCTGTCCGGTGTTTTGTCATCATTCATGACACAGGTTTCCCAGGCTATGGATACTTACAAACAAGAAGGGTGCAGCCGAAATGGCCAAGATTCTTGCTTACGCCAGTTCGACAACGTCGCCCGTGTGGCACTGATTGCGTATCAGCATGGGTTCCAGTTCCCTGGCGGTACGCGGCTTAGAGACCAGATATCCCTGACCATACTTACACTTGGCCTGTCGCAGCTGTGCGAGTGTACCCCTATCTTCAATACCTTCGGCTACAACGTCAATATTCAGGGTGCCGGCCATGGCGAGTACAGACATGACAATCGTTCGACTTGAGTCATCCGTGTCCATTGCCATGACAAAGGATTTATCGATCTTGAGAAAATCTATCGGCAGCCGAGTAAGGTAGCTCAGCGAGGCATAGCCTGTTCCAAAATCGTCTAGTGACAGTTGTACGCCCATCTCTTTCAGCTGATTGATAACGCGTATACAACTGCTGTTCTTTTCTATCAGCGCAGACTCGGTTATTTCCAGATTCAGCTGGTGGGCAGCCATACCGCATCGATCCAGTATGCAATCTACACGCGATACAAAATTAGCCAGGCTCAGCTGTGCTGGCGAGACATTGACAGACATGGTGCACTCCTCGTGCAGTAAACCCAGCTCTTCCCACTGTCGGAACTGCATGCACGCAGTTTCAAGCACCCACTGGCCCACGTCATTGATCAGACCATTGTCTTCAAGAACATTCACCAGCAGCTGTGTATCCGGGATGGGAATGTCCGACGGCGCCCAACGAAGCAGCGCTTCGAAACTCACTATGGACTCATCATCGATCAGAAATTGCGGCTGAAACACGAGCGTAAATTCCTGACGCTCTGTGGCACGGCGTACCCGAGCCTCCAGTGCAGAGCGCTGGATATCCTCGTGCTGAAATTCTTGCGTGTATACCACCCAGCGTGACCGGCCCGATGATTTGGCTTTATAGAGTGCGGTATCCGCCTGTTTGATAAAGTCGTCACTGCTCGACGTCAGCTCATCAGCCAAAGCGATTCCGATACTGGTTGACAGGTGCAAGTCGTTACCATAGACGTCAAACGTTTCGTTAAAGCTGCGGACGATACCCTCAGCAGTATCGCAGACATCGGACAAACTACTGCAGCTCGTCAGGATGATCGTGAATTCGTCACCGCCGAGCCTTGCGCAAATATCACCATGACTGACGGCATTTTCCAGTCGTTCAGCCACTTTTCGCAGTAACTCGTCTCCACAGTCATGGCCCAAGGTGTCATTGATAGCCTTGAACCCGTCAAGATCCAGATACAACAGCGCGGTCTTGACACGCGATGGTCGAGAGTTGAGCCGCTCCTGTAATTTGTCGAGAAATTCGGGACGATTGGCAAGACCCGTCAGAACATCGTGTGTGTCGGCGTAACGCAGCCTCTCAATGGCCAGATAAGTTTCCGTGACGTCCAGCAGTACCAGCAGGCAGCCGGTAAACTGACCTAGCTCGTTTATGGTGACTGTTGTTGCCGACAGTGTCACCCAGCTGATGCTGCCTGTGGGTCTCTGCAGGCGCAGGTTACGCGAAAATACCTTGTTTTCACTAAGTGCTGCGCGAAGCTCGACCAGAGTGTGCACCACATCTTCGGCATGGATGGCATCCACCCAGCCTTCCGCCAGCGTCTCGTTAATACTCAGGCCACTAAGCTGGCACCACAGCTCGTTCGCGTAATCGCATGTCCAGTCAACGCCAAGTTGTACGATACCGACAGGGGCCACATTCGTGAGCGCCTGAAAATGTTGAAGACTAGTTCGATTGTCTGGCAAGTCCTGAGTATCGTGCTCATGGTCAAACACAAAGGTGGTGTATACCGTGTTGCCAACACGTGTGTAGTAAGCCGATGTAGTCAAAGGTATTGTATTGCCGCTTTCACACACCGCACTGACTGAACGATGGTTGATTGCCACCACCTCTCTAGGGACCGGGTCAGCATCGAACGACTCGGCTCGTTTGAGAATCGGCATCAGAAATTCCTGAGGCACGAAGCGGTCAAACGTGGTGCCCAGTGCATGGGCACTTTCACGACCGAACAGACTCTCGGCCGCCGGATTGAATGCAGTGATCAGTCCACTCGGATCAACGATGACCACGGCGTTGATCGAGGCGCTCATCAATTGTACGTAATGCCGCGCGCTGTCATCAGAGCCACTGTCACTGAAGTGCTGCGTAGTCTCGTCGTGAACCTGTCTCTGTCGTTCAGACAATACCTCGCCGAGTGAGAGCAGTTCGCTCATCAGATCAGCCTCAGCCTCTGTACCTTGTACACGTTCAGGATTTGCAACAAACAGGACGGCCGTCCGTGACACTCCGCTTTCGATAGGCACCATCAGGAAATAGCGAATCGGTGGATGCGATCCTGGCAGACACAGAGGTAGACCCATATCGGCAGGTTTGCCTTCAACACCCCGGCGCAGCCTCATCACCGACCGTATCATCGGATCCGGTCGGCGGTTATACAGCGAGTCATAACACGGTTGCACGCAGCCCTGCTTGTCGCGTTCAGCAGCGGCACCCAGCTTGACGAACTGTTCGGCGTACGCGCCCTTGCCCGCCGGACTCATGATAAAGGCGTAGTCTCCACCAGAAATCTTGAGCGCGTGCAGCAGTAATGCCTCAAACTGTCGACGCTCCAGACTGACATCAGCATCCGGATTGCGCGCAGCCAGTTCGTCCAGCTCTTGCGCCAGCGTTTTTGATCGTTCTACACTTTCCACAACCTTACTTTGCATGGACACAAGGGCGTTGGCAGACGCACTAGACTACAGGTGCACATTCTGGATAGTAGACCATGAGTACGGAACTACAACGTAACGCGCAGGCCACTTTGTCACTACCGTGTATCACACCAGCGTTGCGGATAAATCGAGCAGAATCATGTCGATGTTTGCCTAACGCGCCTACACGCCGCCGTAGTCCTTTTTTTCCTCTCCAATCCAGCGCCTGACAAGCCGCTGCACATTGATCGGATGCGAGGCAAGCAGGCGATCTGCAATATCACTGACGTCATCGAGCAAGTCATCATCACGGCCCAGCTGGGCTATTCTGAACTCAGCCAGACCGGTTTGCCGAGTACCCAGCACCTCGCCTGCGCCGCGCAGCGATAGATCCTTTTCAGCGATAACAAAACCATCGTTCGTCTTACGCATGATGCCAAGGCGCTCCCGCGCGTTGTTTGACAACGGCGTCTGATACAGCAACATGCAGCTACTTTGCGCACTCCCACGGCCTACTCTGCCGCGCAGCTGATGCAGCTGCGACAATCCAAGTCGTTCTGCGTTTTCTATAATCATCAGCGACGCATTAGGTACATCCACACCCACCTCGATGACTGTGGTGGCAATCAGCAAGTCGATCTCACACGCCTTGAACGACTGCATGACCGCCTCTTTATCACGTGGCTTGAGTCGACCGTGTACCAATGCTACCCGATGACGAGGTAGCAGCTCGGTAAGCCGAGCATGAGTATCCTCGGCAGCTTCCGCCTGCAATGACTCTGATTCCTCAATAAGCGTACAGACCCAATACACCTGACGCCCGTCATCTATCGCAGCACCCACCCGTTCAATTACCTCATTACGCCGGTTATTATCGACAGCCACCGTGATGACAGGTTTACGACCCGGTGGCAGTTCATCTATAACGGATACATCCAGATCGGCATAGGCGGTCATGGCCAGCGTTCGCGGTATGGGCGTAGCCGTCATGATCAGCTGATGCGGCAAGGTATTCCTGACGGCCCCCTTGTTGCGAAGAGCCATACGTTGATGCACTCCGAAACGGTGCTGTTCATCAATGATGACCAGACCCAGATTGCTGAACGTGACATCTTTTTGAAACAATGCGTGTGTGCCGACGACTATCTGCTGCTGACCCATCGCTATGGCCTCAATGGCGGAGCGGCGCTGAGCGGCTCGCAACTTGCCGGTCAACCAGCCCACACCGATACCCAGAGGTTCGAACCATTCTGAGAAATTGAGCATGTGCTGCTCTGCCAGAATCTCGGTCGGCGCCATCATGGCGACCTGATACCCGCATTCAACTACCTGAGCGGCGGCCAGCGCGGCCACGATAGTCTTGCCAGATCCCACGTCACCTTGTATCAACCGTAACATGGGCTCCTCGGTCCCCATGTCGTTCAGCACGTCCAGCAGCACTCTGTCCTGAGCACCGGTAAGCCTGAACTGCAGCCCCTTGCGCAATGCGCCAAGCTGCTTGCCAGCAGGGCGTATCAGTGGAGCTTGCTGGCGCTGCGCGTTGAGGCGCAACAGTCGCAAGCCCAATCGATGCGCTATCAGCTCCTCCAGCGCTAGCCTGCGATGCGCAGGGTGTACGCCTTCCATTAACGCGTGAACGTCTACTCCGGGTTGCGGACGGTGTACGGTTTTCAAGGCGTTGATAACATCAGGCAGCTCGATATCCACCAACATGGACGCAGGGATCAGATCCTCGAGTGCTGATTTTTCCAGCGCTGCCAGCGCCTGATCGGTCAGGCGTCTCAAGGTAGTTTGCTGAACGCCTTCCGTGGTCGGGTAGAAAGGCGTCAGCCGCGTTTCCAACGCAGCCTCGGCTGCAGCCGCATCTTTTATCAGCCTGTATTCTGGATGTACCATTTCCAGCATGCCCGGTCCCCGGCGTACCTCGCCAAAACAGCGCACTGGTTGCCCACGCTCAAACTGCTTGACCTGCTGCTGGTTAAAATGGAAGAACCGCAGCGTGATTGAACCCGTACCGTCATTGATTCGCACCAACAACGAGCGACGCTGTCGCACAACCACATCGGCAATCAGTACCTCGCCACACACAACCGCCTCGTGGCCAGGCGACAGGTGACCGATTTTTGTCAGCCGGGTTCTATCCTGATATCGGAATGGCAGATGGAACAGCACGTCCTGCAGAGTTTGAATGCCGATACCCGCAAGCTTGAGCGCCATGGCATCTCCCACACCCTTGAGGGAGAGCACAGAGACGGCGTCAAGCGTTAGCGGATCAGGGCTGGATGTTCCGGCCAAGATAAAAGCAACAGGATGATGTCAGGAACCGATGCTAGTCGCCCAGGTACATGACACCTTCCACTTCAACAGCCACGTTGCGCGGCAGTGATGCCACACCGATAGCCGCTCGAGCCGGGTAAGGTTCACTGAAGCGTTGCTCCATAACCTCGTTAACCAATGGAAAGTCAGCCAGGTCGGTCAGGAAAACCGTCAGTTTCACGACGTGATCAAACGAGCCTCCAGCCGCTACACAGACCGCTTCAAGGTTATCGAAAACCTGCACAATCTGCGTTTTGACATCGTCACTGACGAGCTCCATCGTGGCGGGCACCAGCGGTATTGCGCCGGACAGGTAGACCGTATCACCCGCCTTGACTGCCTGAGAATAAGCGCCGATAGCGCTGGGGGCCTTGTCTGTATTGAAAATGTTACGCGTCATGATGAGTATGTTCTTTGATCGGGATGCGCAGAGTATATAGCGCAATGGCCAAATCATGAATCCTGCACATCAGCTTTCGCGTTTTACGCTCCTCACTACCGTCAGGTTGCGCAGTCGCCGTACGATACGCGCTAACTGTACTCTGTTATCCACGGACAACACAAACCGGATACTGATGTCATCTTCGCTACGGTTGTTGAAGTCCATGTATTCGATATTAACGTTCATCAGTGACATGGTAGAGGTGACGCGCGCCAGAGCTCCGGGCTGATGCACCAGATGACACACAATGACGACATCGAACCGACCTTTGATCTCTGGCGCCCAGTCCACCGCCACCCATTCTTTAGGACGGCGCCGAAAGCGGCGGACATTGCGGCAACCCGATCGGTGCACGGCAACACCCTTGCCGGGGGTGAAGAAACCTTGCACGTGATCACCGGGAATAGGCCTGCAACAGCGCGACATATACAGCGTCGGGCTGTCGGCCTGATCGATCAGCACAGGCGCTGTTTCGAGCACCGGTAATGGCTGAGCACCACTGCCATCACCGACTTCGACCGCGATCAGGCGCTCGGCAATCTGACTGGGTAAATGCAGACCAAGACCGATATCACGATACAAATCTGACACCTCAGCCCAACGACGTTCCGACAGTATGGCGTTTACCACCTTCTCTGGAATGGTGTCCAGGGTTCGGTCGTGTCTGGCCAGTGCTCTGCGCAGCAGACGCTCGCCAAATTCAACCGACTGCGTGTCGTCCAATGCGCGCAAGTGTTGTCGGATAGCCGTCCTTGCCTTGGCGGTGACCACAGAATTCATCCACATGGGACTGGGTGCCACCGTTGGACCGGTGATGATCTCCACAGTCTGGCCACTTTCCAGAGGCTGACTCAATGAGGCCAGACGACGATCCACTTTCGCGGCTACGCATTTGTTGCCCACTTGCGAATGCACTGCGTAGGCAAAATCCACAGGCGTGGCGTTGCGAGGCAGCTGGATAATCTTGCCCTTGGGTGTGAATACGTATATTTCACCGGGAAACAGATCAATTTTGACGTTCTCGACAAATTCGACGGAATCGGTGTCGGTGTCCGGAATATCTACCAGCCTGGACAACCAGCCTGGTGTCTGACTGTGCGCCGGCGCCCCGTTTTCAAACTTGTACGCCCAATGGGCTGCGATGCCTGACTCGGCAAGTTCGTCCATGGCGTGTGTACGAATCTGTACTTCAATGGGGATGCTGTCCGGGCCATGGATAAGCACGGTATGCAATGACTGGTAACCATTCTGCTTGGGAACAGCAATATAGTCTTTGAAACGCGAAAATACCGGGGCGTATAACTGATGTACGAGTCCAAGTACCTGATAACACTGCTCCTCGGTACTGACGACAACACGCAGCGCCAGCATGTCGAAAACCTGTTGAAACGGCAGCTGTTTCTTGAGCATCTTGTTATAGAGACTGTACAGATGCTTCTCGCGCCCCGTCACGCTTGCCGCGATGCCATTCTCGCTCAACGTCGTCTCGATTCTCACCGACACGCGGTCGATGATGTGATCCCGATTGCGATGAGCCTGATCAACCGTCGCTTCCAGCACTCGACTACGCACCGGATAACACGCCCGGAAGCCCAGGTCTTCAAGCTCATTCTTGATAGTGTACATACCCAGCTTAGAGGCGATGGGTGAATACACCTCGAGTGTCTCCTTACCTATCCTGCGACGTTTGTCGGGTCTCAATGAACCAATGGTACGCATGTTGTGCAGCCGATCAGCCAGCTTGATCATGATAACGCGTATGTCGCTAACCATCGCCAGCAGCATCTTGCGAAAGCTTTCAGCCTGCGCTTCCTGCTTGGAGCGAAATTTCAGATGGCTGAGTTTGCTAACGCCATCGACAATATGGGTGACCTCCTCTCCAAAGGCTGTCACCATATCAGCGCGACTCACCGGAGTGTCTTCCAGCACATCATGCATCAGGGCGGCCATGACGCTATGGTGATCCAGCTGCATGGACAGCACGATACTGGCAACGGCTATGGGATGCGTTATGTAAGGCTCTCCAGAGCTTCGCGTCTGGCCGGCATGAGCGTCACGGGCCACGGTATATGCCCGTGAAATTTCCTCAACCTGCTCCGTTGAGAATCGCGTATTAAGCTGTTCCAGTAGCGCTGCGTATGCCTGTCGTTCGAGACGATTCGCCGGTTTGCCCTCGGTACTCTGTACCGCGGAGTCCGCTACCGGGTTTATCGGCTTAACTCTGAGCTCGACGCTACTGTCGGGTTGCCGGCTCTCGCCGCTAGTGTGGGCGGGTACGACAGGTAACGACCCTGGAGGCAGGATCGGCTTGTCATGATTAGCCGGGGGGGTTATCCGGGCGTCATCACTCATGAGAGGATGACGCCGCAAATGCGAATATCAGAACGTGAACACCGATGCCACGGCACCACTGCGCAATAACACAGCAATTTGCGTGTGCCACGAAACCAGCTGTGGGACACGCTTGTCTGTGCTTTAAAAGTCTTCGCGAAGGTCTTTGTCATAAATGACAGGTTCGACGGGGGCGGGTGGGGGCGATGCTTCCTTGAGTATGTCTTCACTGACCAGACCTTCAGCGATCTCGCGCAATGCGATGACAGTAGGTTTGTCATTGTCATCGGGTAGCAAAGGCTCAGCGCCCATGGAGATGTTTCGAGCACGCTTGGAGGCGATCAATACCAGATCAAACCGGTTGTTTACTTGAGCCAAGCTGTCTTCTACGGTAACTCTAGCCATGTACGGCACATCCTGCGATTAACTGAACACACTAGTCTAGTGACTTCTTTACGCAAGCGCCAGAGCGCGGATCGTTAAAATCCGACAACTGCAAGCTTTTATTGCATGGTTAGGGTTATTTTAGAGGACTGCGGCGGTGAGCAGGCACTCGAAGCCGTGACAGCGTCGCGAAACCGAGTAAACAAATGTGTCTAGCAGGGTATTCTGTGCGATTAGATCAAGGTCGCTATGCCACGCAAGCGTTAGTCGTGCGTCAAGCTTGTGATCAATCCGGCGTGCCGGTGAGCCTGTCGGGTCTTCATGACCCGATGACTGAGCACCACAGCCTTCAACTCGGCCAGCGCTTCATCAAAATCATCATTGATGATCAGATAATCTGCATGGTGATATTGCTGCATCTCCAACACCGCCTCAGCTGTCCTGCGCTCAATGACCTCATCGGTATCCTGGCCTCGGCCACGTAGGCGTTCAATTAACGTGGCACGCGACGGCGGTAGAATGAAGATCGACACTACATCGGCAAATTTTTGCCGTACCTGCGCGGCACCCTGCCAGTCGATTTCCAGAATGACGTCCTGACCGTTGCCAAGCGCATTGTTGACGGCCCCCATACTCGTACCATAGTAATTGCCAAACACCTGGGCGTACTCGAGAAACTGATCGGAGTCGATCATCTCCTCAAATGTTTCTCGCGCTACAAAGTGATAATCCTCAGCATCGGTTTCAGCCGGGCGCTGCGCTCGTGTCGTGTGCGACACGGCCACGGTGAGCTCCTGCAATTCTTTGATCGCCCTGCGCACCAGACTGGTTTTACCAGCACCTGAGGGCGCCGAAACGATGAACATCTGTGCCTGGTTTGTTTGCATGAAGCGCCACGTCATTGAAGGCCGGTGAAGCCTGTGCCGGTTACTATACTGTGAGAAGCAACACTCTAGGAAACCTTCACGATGGTATTGACTGAATCCACACCGATGATACCGGGTGCTGACGCACCCGATTTTACATTACCCGATACGCGTAACTGCCAACCTGTCTCTCTCAGTGACTATGCAGGCAGTCCGGTATTAGTGGTGTTCATGTGCAATCACTGTCCCTACGTGGTGCATATGCTGGATGCTCTTGCCGACACAGCCCATGCTTTAGCGGATACAGGCATTGCCACGATCACGATCAGTGCCAACGACAGCACTCAGTATCCTCAGGACGGTGCGCAGAAGATGGCGGAACTAGCTGAAGACCGAGGCTTCAGATTCCCCTACTGCCACGACGACACTCAACAGGTTGCCAAGGACTACGGGGCGGTATGCACGCCCGATATCTTTTTGTTTGATACCAACCACCAACTGTATTACCAGGGTCAGTTTGATGAGACCCGGCCTGGACAAGGCACCGCTCACGGCGGCTCACTGAAGGAGGCTGCAGCCAATTTGCTGGCTGGCAAGCGCGCACCTGAAAACACCTCCCCCAGTGTGGGGTGCAGTATCAAGTGGAAAAACTGACGCCAGAGGTCTCTGCTCTACTGCCAGTCATACCATGGCGTGATATGACCTGCGCGGCTGTGTCCAGCCTGCTGAAGCAGACCCACCAATCACTAGAGACACGGGTCATCGGCCATGACGGTGTCGCTGATCTGGTCAGGCAGCTACCGCCGTGAAGCCTTTACCCGCTGCCGCGCCTGGGCTGCGACTCAGCCATCGAGCAACTTGCGATTACAAGACGGGCGCGGTGTGTGGATTTGGGGCACCAGGCGAAGTGCCAGATACTGGCACGATGCTCTGGAAGACCCTGCGGTGACGGTTCGCGGCTTCGTAGACAGACTCCACGCCGGCGCCAGACGGCGGAAAAGGCACAAGCCTGTCATCAGCTATGACCAATTACCGGTTGAGCGCGGTGACAACCTTGTTATTACAGCTCTGAGTCAGCCACACGCTCGTCATGAATTGCTCCGGTATTTCAACAAACAGAACTGGCGCAACGGCGTCGACTACGTGATAGGTAGATGATGAATTCGAAAAAGGACTTGATGAAACCTGATTGGGACGGGAAACGCTTCAGCTACCCGGGGGAGAATCTTCTGGCATCGCCTCTGGATGTGCTGCGCTGGATCGCCACTCGGAAGGCTGTAAAATGGCCGTCGACACTGGAAAACCCACCAGCAGAGCCCGTCAGTGAGCGCATCTATGGTTCAAACCTGCGCATCACCTTTATCAACCATGCCACCTTGCTGATTCAGGGCGGTGGCTTGAACCTGATGACCGATCCGGTATTTTCCAAGCGTGTCTCACCCGTCTCTTTCGCAGGCCCCAAGCGACACAGAAAACCAGGACTGACGATCGATCAACTGCCACCCATAGATGCCGTGTTGCTGAGTCATACCCACTACGACCACATGGATGCCCCATCACTCAGACATCTACAAGACAAAGACAACCCGATCGTTATTGCTCCTGACAACACGGCAGCATTGCTCAAGCACATCTGTGGCTGCGATGCCAGAACGCTGAGCTGGTGGGATGAGCTCAATCTGGCTGACGACGTGAAGGCAACTCTGGTACCTGCAAGACACTGGACCTCACGATCGCCAGGGGATCAGAACAAGGCGTTGTGGGGTGGATTCGTGGTCTCGCTGCCGGGAGGGTCTGTCTATTTTGCGGGTGATACCGGTTATGGCAATGGCGATCACTTTCATCAGATCCGCGAGCATCTAGGGCCTTTCCGATGTGCTCTGTTACCCATCGGAGCCTATGAACCCAGATGGTTCATGAAGCCACAACACATGAACCCGGCCGATGCAGTTCAGTCCTTCAAAGACGTAGAAGCACACTACGCCATCGGCATACACCACGGCACCTTTCAGCTGACCGACGAGGCCCATGATGCGCCAGCCGCCGCGCTGGGTTCGGCAATGGCTTTGCAGGATACGCCTGCCGAGCGATTTCGCACGTTGAGCAATGGCCAGGCATGGGATATACCTGAAATCGATTAACCGCAACCGGAACGGTTTCACGCTCGCAAGCATTCGCTGTATCGGTGTAATGGAGGGTGCTATCAGGTCGTCCGTGCGTTTCTGCCCATAAAGCCGAGAGACACATGGCTTGGGCGTATGACATCCCATACAAAAACGCGCGCGCAGAAGATCATCAGACAGTCCACGGTAGCGTAGGTATCAATACAGGTTGGTCAAGGCCACGCCCACACCCACGCGCTGCTGGTAATGATCATAGTCGATCAAGGAGTCTCCGTAACCACTGAACAGCTGTACAAATCCACGGAATTTGGCAAACAAGGGAAAGGTCATGCCTACAGTAACAGCGCCTTTTCCAGTGGCGGGATTGCCTCGCGCTCTGACGGCATACTCAAATTCCGATCTGCGCCAGGACACACTCATCTCGCCATGTCCCATGAAGTCGAGAATATCCGGGTTGTCGTCTCCTTCCGGATTGCCCGGACTCTCTTTGGCTACTTCGGGTATTCGGTACCACGGTTTGACCGTGGCCACCAACGGCCCACGCTCATAGATCAGGGTGCCGTACAGTCGGTTCCAGCTACGCGACAAACCCTGCACTTGCCCATTGGACTGATGTTCAAAGCCAAGCACGATAGCGGTACTGCCTCCAAACGGCCCCCATAACAAGGGCACCAGATAAAATATTTCAGGTTGATAGTTGGTCTCTCTGAACGGGCTCGACAAATCACTGGAATACAGCTGCCACCAGGCTTCAAGTGTTATCCCCAACGACAGGGCATCGTCCTTGAGTAACAGATCAGATTCATTCAGCTGGGTTTTCAGACTGATCTGAAATTTTACCTCGGCAGGCTGCAGGCCCTCCCGCAGTGGCACATCGTTTTGTCGGTAGATGTCTTCGTTAATTCCCGTGGTATAACTGACCGGCAAGATAAAATTGTGTTTGTGGGCTGTCAGTACGTAGGGGTTGAATGCCTCTTCTCGCTCCTGCCTGACACGCTCGGTTACTGCGCCCGGAACATCCGGCGCGTTGTCGTCAACCACCGCGCTACCCGTAGAACCCAGACTTTCAGCCGTGGTACTTTCAGCCGCTGACTCGTCAGAGCTCTGGTACTCCACTGGCTTGCTGATAGAGTCGCGGGCATCTGGCAAGTCCACATCCGTTCGACTGGCCTCGGTCAGAGTACTGCAACCCGACAGTGCATACAGGCAGCAACTACCCACCAACAACGTGCGGAGAAAAGGTGTAATGCACATGGTTGCGTCGACTGGGGGGCGTTGTCCGGGGCGCAAAGAGTAGCGCGAATAGCCCGCTAAAGGGCATCTGCCAGTACAAGGTCACTGGCACGCTCACCCACCATGATGGACGGCGCATTGGTATTACCCGTAGGGATAGTCGGAAATATGGACGCATCAGCAACGCGCAGCGCATCCATGCCGTGAACCCTGAGTGTGTGGTCGACCACAGCGTGCAACGGATCAGCACCCATACGACAGGTACAGCAAGGGTGGAAAACCGTCCACGCATTACCCCGTATGAACTGTGCTACCTGCGCATCAGACTCTACTTGGCGACCCGGATAAACCTCCGCCTCAATAATGCTCTTAAACGCGGGTGCTGAGCTGAAGCGGCGCATGAGTCGCATGCCTGCTACCATCAGTTTCCAATCATATTCTGTTGCCAGGTAATTGGGCTGTATCAGTGGTGCTTCGTCCGGATCATGGCTCCTTATATGTATATGCCCCCGACTGGTAGGCTTGCACGGGTTGAAGCCAAGCAGAAAACCGGGAAAGGGATCCGGACTGATCAGTGGCCGGGTACCCGGTGGAGCACGGGTATAGCTTACCGGTGAAAAGTACAGTTGCAGATCAGGGCCGCTTTTATGCGGGTCCACGCGTATGAAACCACCCGCCTGATTCAGGCTCATGCTCAGTGGTCCCTTGCCTCCGGCGGCGAAGGATACGGCTGCACGCAACTTGCCCTGCCAGGTGCCCAGCACCTGATTCAGGGTCGGCACAGTGGTCCTGCAGACAATATCCGCACCCAGATGATCACATAAGTGCTGGCCCACAGCAGGCAGCTCGTGCACCGTCTGCACACCCGCGCTATCGAGCACCATGCGCGGACCTATCCCGCTCAGTTGCAACAGCTGAGGTGAATTGACAGCACCGGCACTGACAATGATCTCGGCTCGCGCATGAGCCAACTGAACAGTGCCATGCCGACTATACTCAATACCCGTCGCCCGCTGGTGGTGCAGCACGATGCGGCGCACCCGCGCGCTGGTGAACAATGTAAGATTTCTGCGCGACAGGACAGGCCTGAGGTAGGCCTGGGCAGACGATGCTCTAAAGCCCTTGTCGGTGGTGATCTGGTAGTGAGATGCGCCCTCCATGGCTCCAGCGTTATAGTCATTATTGAAGGGTATTTGCAACTGCCCTGCTGCGTCCAGAAACGCTGTACACAAGGGGTGAGCCATGCCTGAGATATCAGTAACGGCTAGCGGACCGGATACGCCACGCCGCTGGTCGGCCTCACCTCGCCAGCTTTCCATACGTCTGAACAAGGGTTCTACGTCTGACCAGCCCCATCCCGGCGCTGCGGCTTGCCACTCATCGTAGTCGCTCGGATGCCCGCGCACGTATACCATGGCATTGATTGAGCTTGAACCACCTAGCACTTTCCCACGTGGCCAGTAGGATGGGCGGTTATCCAGCTGCTCAACAGGCTCTGTCAGATACTTCCAGTTGACTCGTTGATCGTAGTAGGTTTTTCCATAACCTATGGGTAACTGAACATAAGGTGTCAGATCAGAACCACCCGCTTCCAGCACCAGCACAGAGTGTCTGCCAGAGGCGCTCAGGCGATTGGCCAGTACACAGCCAGCGGAGCCTGCACCAACAATGATGTAGTCAAACGTTGTTTCAGAGTACATGATGCAATGTTATACGCTGGCCGATTTTCAGCGCCAGCACATTGAATACGCTGGCCGCAAGCTGGCGTCTTGAGCGTCAGACCCCCTGTGCCTCACTGCGCATGGCTTGCAAATCAGGGTGTTGGTTCAACGTTGCCTCGTCCACAGTTACCTTGGCACCCACACACACCAGCTCAGTAGATCCTGTGACCACGAGAGGATCTATCTCTACTGACACAAGATTTTTGGTCACGACAAGACGATGCAGGTTGTTCAGCAACGCCACAAACTGAGCAGACAGATCAGCATGCAGGCGCAAGGCACCGACCAGCTCTGTGCAGTACTCTTCGACAATACCTTCAGACAGATCCAGCGATAGCTTCAGCAATTTTTCAGGCGTCTCTCTGGCTACCTGCCTGATGTCCGTACCCCCCTCTGTTGAGACTAAAAGGGTGTACTGACCCAGCGTCTTGTCGATCGACATGCTCAGGTACAGTTCCTTGCCAATGTCGCAGGTCTCCTCCACCAGTACGGCGTCTACTCTCTGCCCGTGTTCGTCGGTATGCACAGTGACCAGATGCGTGCCGAGCATGACCACTGCGTAGTCTTCAGCCTCACGCGGCGTATCAACCAGCTTTACGCCACCTGCGCTACCGCGACCATCTGCACGGATCTGCGCCTTTACGACAACCGTTTCAGTGGGCAGTTTTTCTGCGGCATCTTTAGCGGCTGACGGTGTGTGCGCGACATAGTGGTCAAGCACCGGTATTCCGTACTCTTCAAACAGGGCTTTCGCCTGGTATTCGTGAAGATTCATGTCTTGTCCTTTTACAACGTAATGCTACCACCGGCTTTTTCCCCAGTGGTAGCTTCACAGGCTGTACGCAAGCGTCAAACACGCTAACCATGCACAGCCTGTCAACTGCTAATCAAGCAATACTATTTTCGCTTTCGGTTACCGATATGAATAGCCCGACCATCGGCACTCAATGCAGCCTCGTGCACCGCCTCGGATAACGTTGGGTGCGCGTGAATAGTGTGCGCAATATCGTCGATGGTAGCTTCAAACCCCATCGCAAGCACAGACTGTCCCAGTAGCTCTGAAGCACTCGGACCGATCAGATGTGCACCCACCAGCCTGTCGTTGGACTTGTCTCTGATGATCTTGACAAGACCTGTGGTGTCACCCTTGGCTTTTGCACGTCCACTGGCAGCGAACGGGAAACTGCCTACCTGATAATCAACGCCTTCGCTCTTGAGTTGCTCCTCGCTTTTGCCCACCCAGGCTACTTCCGGGTGGGTGTAGATGACGTTGGGCATGATGTCGTAGTCCAGAGCGGCATCCTCACCCGCAATGCGTTCTACAACCATGACCCCTTCTTCCGAGCCTTTGTGAGCCAACATCGGGCCGCGTACGACATCGCCAATGGCATACACACCCGGCACATTGGTTTCACAGTGATCATTAACGTGGATAAGACCGCGTTCATCGAGCTGCACGCCCGCTTCCGAGGCGCAAACGTTATCCGTATAGGCTCGTCTCCCGACCGCCACAATCAGTTTGTCGAATGTCTGCTCGTGATCCCCGTCAGCGTCCTGATAGGAGACAACCACTTTCTTGCGCTTCACAGTGCTGCTCATGACACGTGTGCTGAGCCGTATATCCAGACCCTGCTTGGTGAAGGTACGCTGCGCTTCACGCGCCACAGCCTTGTCTACCATGGGCAGAAATGTATCCTGAGCTTCCAGTAATACGACTGTTGAGCCCATCCGTCGCCAGACACTACCCAGCTCCAGTCCAATGACGCCTGCGCCGATGACGCAGACACTACCGGGTACTGACTCCCAGTCTAATGCGCCTGCTGAGTCCACCACGATGTCGCTGTGCAACGGTGTGGCTGACAGCTCGATGGGCACGGATCCCGTAGCAATCACCACGTTCTCTGAGTCGTGTACCAATTCACTGCCATCCAGAGCCGTTACCTTGACCTGCTTGTCCGCCAACAGCTGCCCGGTTCCCTGCAACCAGTCTATGCCATTTTGCTTGAACAGCATTTCGATACCACCGGTAAGCTCCTGCACGATTTTATCCTTGCGGCCAATCATCTTTGGCACGTCGAGCGACAACTTGCCGGTGTTGATCCCCAGATCCTTGAAATTGTGCTGAGCGTTGTCGTAAAGCTCAGTACTCTCAAGCAGCGCCTTGGACGGGATGCAGCCCACATTCAGGCAGGTACCACCTAAAGCAGGCTTTTCCTGCTTGTTGATCCATTTTTCAACACAAGCCGTCTTGAGGCCCAGTTGTGCAGCCCTGATGGCCGCAACATAGCCAGCGGGGCCTCCGCCAATAACAATGACGTCGTAGATATCGGCCATAGTGTGTCCTTGAGGTTGGGTCTGATTGTGATAGCACAGTATATCGCGGACGCGCGACGGCGACGCTATTCTCGCGATGCAAACAGCCGGCATCGTAGGTTATACACGCCTCTGCCGACACGTTTTGGCTTCAACTGCACAGGGGTAGCGGGAGCTCGTAGAGGCTACGTTGCATTTCTCGGACCAGCCGTCATTTATAAATGATAAGCACCCATAGCGCTCCAGACACGTTTCAGGGCGGCGTAAAATCGTCTGCCTTGCTCTCGCAGCGTCATGTCAAGGCGCGTCATGGCACGATCTGCAAGCAGGGTACCACCCAGAAACTTTTCCCCGGTGCGCTCAGCGTTCCACGCCAGTTCATAGAGGCTTTTGACATCCGGCACTCCGAGTGACTGGCCGTCACGGGTAACATTATAACCCACTACCGCACGGTTATCGGTGGAAGATGTCCATAATATCTCGCCAGAGGTAGAAGAGTAGCGCACACTGCGCAGGTTTCCCGGCTCGCTTGGCGCGGTGGTATCAGCCACGGCGATATGCGGCAAAAACACAGTGGACAGCGTCAATAACGTTACACTAACAACGATATAACGACTGAATTCAGGCATTGAACCCACCCTGAGTCTGTAGAACGCGCGAACTGGATAAGGTGCGTTCTGGAATGGAAATTTTATTTTTTTTGTTCATGCAATCTGCCGCATGGCAACGTACTGAAACAACGTTTAACCTGATGAATCAAAAAAAGCTGCAAGCAGCAAAACACCGTGTCCTTGCCTACTGCGATGCCTTTGATCATGCGTCTGAGTCCGACATGATCTCTGCACTGCGTTTGCACACGCATGAAGATTATTCGTGGCGAGGCATGTTTCCCTTTCATGAGTTGTCAGGACATGAATCGGTCGTGGAATTGTTTTGGCGCCCATTAAAATTAGCGGTGTCACATTTACAGCGCCGGCCCGATGTATTTATGGCCGGTGGCCACAGCCTTGCATTACACGCGCCAGATTCAGGCAACAAGCAGCCGATGTCAGACGATGACATCTGGGTGTGCCAGATGGGGCACTTCATGGGCTTGTTCGACAAGCCATGGCTCGACATACCACCTCACCATCGAATGCTATCCATCCGCTATGTCGAATTTCATCGTGTGGTTGACGATCGGATAGCCGAAAGCGCTCTGTTCTTCGACTTGATCGGTGTGATGCATCAAGCCGGACAAAACCCGTTACCACCGCAAAGCGGCGCCTCGTTTGTCTACCCTGGCCCAAGAACCCATGACGGACTGCTTTTGAGCGAGCACCCGCAATGCGAAGGTGATGAGACGCTACAGCTGATCAATCGTATGGTTGCTGACCTGAGCCGCGCCAATCAGCACGCACTGGAAACCAACGACAATATTGTAGCGGTATCGACGCTAGCCAAAACCTGGCACGAGGATATGATCTGGTACGGACCGGAAGGCATCGGTGCTAGCTACACGCTAGAGCGCTACCAGCACCAGCACCAGTACCCTTTCCGTTTCAACCTCGGATCAAAAACTTTCAATGGACACGTTGCACGCTTTGCCGAAGGCAATTACGGCTGTTTCTTCGGTTGGCCGAATCTGACCAATACGGCGCTCGGCGGTTTTCTGGGTTTAACGGGAAACACTCTGCCTGCTGACATGCGTGTTGTTGATGTGTATCGGCGAGAGGGCCACAAGCTGGCCGAAAACTGGGTCATCATTGACCTGCCCCACTGGTTATCCATGCAAGGACTTGACGTGCTGGTGAGAATGCGCCAGCTACTGGGAAAGGAAACCTTTGTCTAGGAGCCTGAGTTGCAGTGACTACAAATCGAAAACGATTCGTGCGGGATCTTCAACCAGTTCCTTGATGGTTTTGAGAAACCCTACGGCACCTTTACCATCCACTATCCTGTGGTCATAGCTTAAAGCCACATACATCATGGGCCGGATAGCGACCTCGCCATTGATAGCGACGGGGCGATCCTGTGTGGCGTGCATACCCAGAATGGCACTCTGTGGCGGGTTCAGTATAGGTGTGGATAACAACGACCCGAAAACGCCCCCGTTGGACACGGTAAACGTACCGCCGGTCATTTCATCCATGGTGAGTTTGCCGTCTCTGGCTTTTTCGGCATAGTGGCCTATTGTTTTTTCGATATCAGCCAGTGACATGAATTCTGTATTGCGCAAGACAGGCACGACAAGACCGCGCTCTGATGATACTGCAACACCGATGTCACAATAGCCGTGATAGACAACATCGTTGCCATCAATCGACGCATTGATATCCGGGTAACGCTTCAGCGACTCGGTGGCAGCCTTGAGAAAGATGGACATGAAGCCGAGCTTCACACCGTGGGATTTTTCAAAACGATCCTTGTACTGACCCCGTAGCGCTATGAACGCACTCATGTCGACCTCGTTAAAGGTAGTCAGCATGGCCGTATCTTGCGATGCAGACAGTAAACGTTCAGCAATACGAGCACGCATTCGGGACATCGGCACCCGTTTTTCCACACGCTCGCCGTCAGCCGCAATGGGCAACGGCGCTGTGCTTGTGGCTGCTGTCGACGGTGCCGCAGCCGGTGCAGGCGTTGCGATGGCCTCGGTGCTCATGCTGGCAACGTACTGCTCCACGTCTTGCTTGATGATTCGACCGTTCTTGCCACTACCGGCAATCTGAGCTGCGCTCAAACCATGCTTGTCAAGTAACTTGCGGACTGAAGGACTGGTTTGCCCGGCAGGAGCGTCAGCAGCAGGTGGAGCACTTGCGGCGGCAGGCGCTGGCGTGGTGGTTTCGGCTGTGGGTGCTGTGACGGCCACCGGTGCAGCCGCCTCACTGCCAACGGCCTCGATTGAACCGATGACCTGGTGGGCCGCTACCGTGGTGCCTTCTGGCTCCACGATTTTACCCAGCACTCCATCCTCAGCGGCTGGCACTTCCATGACAACCTTGTCGGTTTCAATATCGACCAGCACTTCGTCGCGACGTACAGCGTCACCCTCTTTCTTGTGCCACGTTACGATCAACGCGTCTGCGATTGATTCGGGAAGCGTCGGCACTTTGATTTCGGATGTCATGCAGGTGAACCTGTGATGTTGATGTAAAGGGTGAGTGTAGATCAGTGGGTCTGGCTGTTGGGTATCAGGCCCAGTCCTTCTTCGACCAGGCGTTTCTGCTCTATCAGATGCTGACTCATGTATCCACTGGCCGGTGATGCAGACGGTGAACGTCCTGCAAATTCGACCTCCTTCACGGATGCTGGTAACACGCGTTCGATTCGGTGACGATTGGATCGCCAGGCACCTTGGTTTCTGGGCTCCTCCTGACACCAGACAATGGACTTGGCTTTTGGATACTGCTTCACTGCCTCTGTCATTTCATCGTACGGGAAAGGATACAACTGCTCGAGCCGAACCAGTGCAACATTATCCATCTCTTTCTCCCGCCGGGCTTCCAGCAGATCGTAATAGACCTTGCCGCTGCAAAAGACGAGCCGGTCTACCGACTTGGCATTGAGTGGATCGACCTCTGGCAGCACTGGCATGAAGGATCCTTCAGCCAGATCTTCCAGAGTGGATGTAGCCAGACGATGACGCAAAAGGCTTTTTGGCGACATCACGATCAATGGACGGCGCATGGCCCTGAGCATCTGTCGGCGTAGCATGTGATACGCCTGTGCCGGTGTGCTGGGCACAATCACTTGCATGTTATCTTCTGCGCACAGTTGCAGAAATCGCTCCAGTCGAGCTGACGAATGCTCCGGACCTTGCCCCTCGTAGCCGTGAGGGAGCAATAAGGTCAGACCACACAGCCGGCCCCATTTGGTCTCACCGGAACTGATGAACTGGTCAATCAGCACTTGAGCACCATTGGCGAAATCACCAAACTGTGCCTCCCAGATAACCATCGTATTGGGATCAGCTGTAGCGTATCCGTATTCGAACCCGAGCACCGCCTCTTCTGACAATACCGAATCGATCACCAGGAAGTTGGCTTTGTCTGTCAGTTCCCGTAGCGGCACGTGAGCACCCATAGTGGCTTGGTTGTGCAGTACCGAATGACGATGAGCAAACGTACCACGTCCGCAGTCCTGCCCTGACAGTCTCACCGAATAACCTTGGTCGAGTAGCGTTGCGTAGGCCATGGTTTCCGCGTAACCCCAATCCAGTGGTAACGCACCCGCTGTCATCTTGCGGCGATCCTCGACAATTTTCTTGACCCGGGAATGCAATACCAGCCCGTCAGGCAGTGTGGTCAGACTGGTTGCCAGAGACTGCAGTCGCTCCAGAGGAAACTGCGCCTCATACGGTGCAGACCATTTCGTTGCATCGAATCGAGACCAGTCAACCACCAGCTCAGGAGCTTCTGGCACGCCTTCAATAATGCCGGGCGCCACATTCTTGCCATCATCAAGAGCCTTACGGTAGTCCTCTATCATTCGATCTGCATCATTGGCAGACACAATCCCAGCTTCTGCCAGATGCTCTGCATACAGGGCACGCGTGGTACGCAAAGCCTTGATGGACTTGTACATGATGGGCTGCGTAACTGACGGCTCGTCAGTCTCGTTGTGACCGTGGCGGCGGTAACACACCATATCGATGACCACGTCTTTCTTGAACGCCATACGAAAATCCAGAGCCAGCTGCGTGACAAAATACACCGCTTCAGGATCATCACCGTTGACATGAAAAATAGGCGCGTTGATCATCTTAGCCACATCACTGGCGTACAGCGTTGATCGCGCATCAGCCACGTTACTCGTGGTGAAACCGATCTGGTTATTAATGATGATGTGCACCGTCCCTTTGGTAGAGAAACCGCGCGAATCAGCCATGTTGAATGTCTCCATGACCACACCCTGACCGGCAAATGCAGCATCACCATGAATGGCAATAGGAATAACCTTTTCACCGTTCTTGTCGCCATATCGATCCTGCCTTGAGCGAACCGAGCCTTCTACAACGGGCGATACAATCTCCAGATGCGACGGGTTGAATGCCAGTGACAGATGCATGTGACCGTGCGAAGTCTTGATGTCCGAACTGAATCCCTGATGGTATTTCACATCGCCGGAGGACAGGCTTTCATCGTGCTTGCCTTCGAACTCCTGAAACAGGTCGGCCGGGTTCTTACCCAGTATGTTGACCAGCACATTAAGCCTGCCTCGGTGAGCCATGCCCAGGACCATGTCCTTGACACCCGCAGCACCCGCGCGTCTTACCAGCTCGCTCATGATTACGATCAGGCCCTCACCCCCTTCGAGTGAAAAGCGCTTTTGACCAACGTAACGTGAACCCAGATGACGCTCCATGCTTTCGGCAGCAGTGACCCGTTGCAGGATCCACTGGCGCGTTTCAGCATTGAGCACCGGTGATGAGGCAACACTTTCTATGCGCTGCTGAAGCCAGTCTTTTTGCGGCGTGTAATCGATGTACATAAACTCGTAACCGATCGAGCTGCAGTAGCAACGCTCGAGGTGAGAGATGATGTCACGCAGCGGCGCTTGATCGATGCCTTCCAGAGAGGGTGTGGGGAACACCGTGTCTAGGTCAGCATCGGACAGTCCGTTTTCATTTAACCGTACCTCGCGCACCATCGCACCGGATTCGCGACCCAGCGGATCCGTCTTCGCAAGCTGATGCCCTCTTACACGATAGGCGTTGATCAGCTGGGTGACATAAATCTGTTTAAGCTCGGCGGTACCGCCAACCGCAGGGGCGTTTGCTGAACTACTCTGACGAGGCCCACCGCTGCGAACCAGCTGCCTGAATTGCTCGCGGATAGCGGAATGCGCGACTTCCCGCGCATTTTCGTCCACCATGGGCAGATTGCCAAAGTAGTCGCGCCACGCCTCATCAACTGAGTTGGGATCGCTGAGATACAGCTCGTATTGATGCTCGAGCCACGGCGAGTTGGCGCCGCCCAGCAGGGAGGTATCCCACTGCTCCTGCATGCTAGCCTTGTTATCGACTGATTTTGGCGTTGCACTCATTTACATTACGTCCTGACCGTGGCGTTTCTATTGACCAGCCTCGAACTAGAGGTGAGCCGGAATATTGTCTATGACAATCTGGGTGAATTCGTCGGTGTTGAGTTTACCGCCCAAATCGTGCGTACTGTGACCATTTTCGATACATCCCAACAGGCTGAGCCGCAAGGCATGGCCCAGATCGTATCGATTCACGTGATCTAGAAGCATGCCGAATGCCAACAATACCGCTGCCGGGTTAGCCAGGTTCTTGCCTGCGATATCAGGAGCCGTACCACCGGCAGGATCAAACATGGCAATATCCACATTGTTGTTTTCATCGAAAGAGTAGTTGCCGCTAGCACCTGTACCCAGACTACCAACCAAGCCTGACGCCATATCCGAGAGAAAATCACCGTATTCGTTGAGCACCAGAACGACCTCGTAGCTGGAAGGATCGATGATGATTTTCGCCAGTAACGCGTCAAACAATTCAACATGGTGCTCTACGTCCTGGTACTGCTCATGCACGGTCGACACCACCGATTCGAACAGTCCATCCGTGACGCGCTGGATCGTATGTTTTGACGAACTTGTCATGGAGTAATGGCTGCTACCGTATGTCATTCCTTTACTGCGCGCTAACTCGAACGCAAATTTTGCTGCTTGCTCACAAGGTTTGCGTTCAACCATGCGCAGCGATACGGCAGCATCCTTACCAATCAATTGACCAGGATCGTCATAGGTACCGCCAGTAGCAATCCGCACAATGTGCAGGTTGACGTTTTCCTTGAAATTGCTGTGTATTCCCTTGATAGAGATAGCGGGACGATAGATGACGCTGAAGTCGCAACGTCGTCTGATCAGCGCGTTGGGGCTCTCCTTATTCGTAACAGTCGGGTATTTCACCGCCAGCTTAGTCTTGCGCATGGAGGCCTCTGCCTCGTCGATGACGTCATCTCCTCGTGCTTCGCGGTTGGCAAGTGACCAGTCAACAGGCAGAAACCGGAAATCCACCGGTAGCGAGTCAGCCACTGCATGAACGGAGTCGGCAAGCTCAGGACCGATGCCGTCACCCAGCAGTTCTGTAATGTCTATGGTGCTCATCAGGAATCTCCGGGACAGTCGTGGTCAGATAAAGTCAGTTGCAGATACCCATCAAATTGACCTGAAGGGTAGTTTTACTCGCAGGCCGACACTATTCGTCTTCATCGTCGGCGTCGTAGTAGATATCGTCCTCGTCGGTGGAGTCAAAACGTTCAGGGTTAGCCCAGTAGCGCGCATTGAGCCAGTCTGGCGGCTGCTTGTAATGACTGAGTCTGTACTCAAACCAGCGTAACGGGTCACCGGGTGATGATAATCCGTCTACGTCCAGTTTGCGGAACCCGAACGCAAACAACGCAGAATCGGGTAACACCCTGGAACGCGTGTAAACCACTAACCGATTGGAGAACAACCGCACGGCCTGGCCTAACAAGGGCTCAGGATCATCGCCCGGTATTTCCAGCTCCAGCAACGCCACACACGATTCGAGCGCTGCATCGCGCCCACCGTCCAGTTCTGACAGGGCCAGATCGGCTTGCTCGACCGATTCAGCCATAATCATAGCTGGCCCGATGTCGGCTCTCGCTGGCCAGTCCAACGCCATCGCCCGACTGCCAACATGGACGATACAGGAAGGGCTATCGGCCAGCAGATAGTCTGTGAGTAGCGGTACCGGCTCTTCAGTGCGGGTATTAGAAGTCAACTTGCCCACCTCAGGCGTCCGTGGTGACCCACAGAACGATAGTCTATTTTCTAGCCGTGCGTTGATTTATAAGCTGCTTTTTGCTCAGGCGTGGCCTCACTCTGGTATTTCTCTTTCCATTGCGGATACGGCATGCCGTAGACACGCTCTCGTGCATCCTCATAGTCCAGATCGATGTTTTTCTCAGCAGCGCCGGCAACATAATATTTGGACAGACAATTTCGGCAAAATCCTGCCAGATTCATCAGATCGATATTCTGCACATCGGTACGCTTTCGCAAATGAGCCACCAGCGTGCGAAACGCCGCTGCTTCAAGCTCAGTTTGTGTCTGTTTATCCAGTGATTGGATATCGCTCATGATCAGTGCGTCCTGTTGAAGTAGCTTGGTATGGAGTGGCAATGCCCCTATCTGGTATACGGTGAGCCCCCCTGCGCCATTATAAGAGATTCCACGACGTTAACTGTGTTCGAATGAAATCATGACCGGAAACGCTATACTTGATCTGATGGTGCTCGCCATACCCGCCATGCTGGTTGGCCTGTGGTGGACCGGCTCGCGGGCTCACGAACTCGCCGTGCAGCATGCCAAACTGGCCTGCAGGCAGCGACAAGTCCAGTTTCTTGACCAATCGGTTGCCTTGCAGCGTATGCGGCCGGTACGAAGCAGCAAGGGCTCGAGCTGTTTTCTTCGCGAGTACGCGTTTGAATTCACGGATCAGGGTGAATTCCGTGACGCAGCGGTCGTAACCATGCGAGGTCATGTGCTTAAAAATGTACACTTTCCGTACACACGCGATGATGAAGGTAACCGCATATACGTACATTGAGCAGTAAGCTTTGGGCTAAACTGCAGAACTCATTCTAAACGTTAGTAAGGAACCTGCATGTCAGACTGCCCATGTGGCTCGGGCGAGACCTTGCCCACTTGTTGCCAACCGATTATCGATGGTGAAGTAAAAGCACAACGTGCGGAAGCACTGATTCGCGCCCGCTACACCGCTCATACCATTGGTGCTATGGATTTCATCCTCGCCACTCATCATCCTTCCACGCGTAACGATATCGACGAGGCAGCAACAGCTCGCTGGGCCCGTGAATCCCAGTGGCTGGGACTGGACATCCTCAATGTCGACGGTGGCGAAGCCGATGACTCTACTGCCCGCATTGAATTCATGGCGCGATATCGAGACGCTGCTCGCAGACGTCATACGCATCATGAACGCGGCGTATTCGAAAAATATCACGGCCAATGGTACTTTCGTGATGCTGAGGTACCCGATGTCAATCAATTCCGACGCGAAGCACCAAAACAGGGGCGCAACGAACCCTGCCTGTGTGGTAGCGGTAAAAAATACAAGAAATGTTGCGCTGCGGCGTAGCTGACACTAGCTGAGAGGAAAGACATGGAAAAGCCATGGTTGTCGTCGTATCACGAATCAGTACCAGAGTTCATCGATGAACATTCGTACGACTCGGTCGTGCAGATTTTCACCGAGGCAACTGAACGCTTTGCCGACCGACCGGCCTTTCAGAACATGGGTACAACGATTACCTACCGTGAGCTAGACGAACGTACCCGGCAGTTCGCGTCGTGGTGTCAGCACGAAGCCGGACTGAAAAAAGGCGATCGTATCGCCATCATGATGCCCAATCTGCTGCAATATCCGGTCGCCGTTTTTGGCGCATTGCGAGCAGGCCTTGTAGTCGTCAATACCAACCCCCTCTACACCGACCGAGAATTGGAACATCAGCTCAAGGACTCCGGGGCCAAAGCCATCGTCGTGGTTGAAGCGTTTGCCGACACGGTTGCCGAGGTAATCGGTAAAACAGACGTCACCACGGTGATTACCACCCGGTTTGGCGACATGTTAAGTTTTCCCAAATCACTACTGGTTAACGTCGTTCTGAAGTACGTTAAAAAGATGATTCCGGCGTTCTCTTTGCCCGGATCACATTCCATGAAAGATGTGCTGGCCAAGGGTGCCACGCTACCTGAGGCTACCGCTGATCTCACCCATGATGATCTGGCCTTTCTACAATACACCGGCGGCACAACCGGTGTCGCCAAAGGCGCCATGCTCACCCACAGGAACATGGTCAGCAACATTCAGCAGGCCTGGTCATGGATCAATGCGGTAGAACAGGATGAAGGCAACGAGGTGATCATTACTGCCTTACCGCTTTACCATATCTTTGCCTTGACAGCGAACTGCCTCACCTACATGAAGCTAGGGGCCATGAATCTGCTGATTACCAACCCGCGCGACATGCCAGGTTTTGTCAAGGAGCTCAGCAAGGTGCAGTTCACCGCCTTCACCGGCGTGAATACCCTATTCAATGCGCTGATGAATACACCCGGATTTGATCAACTGGATTTTTCAAAACTGAAGCTGACTCTCGGTGGCGGTATGGCTGTTCAGAAGCCTGTGGCTGATCGCTGGAAATCCATTACTGGCAACACCCTGATCGAAGCCTATGGACTCACCGAGACCAGCCCGGCAGCCTGTATCAACCCGATGAATCTGGGAGACTACAACGACTCGATCGGCTTACCGCTTCCCTCCACCGAAGGCTCCATTCGCGATCCTGATAACAATCCGGTTCCCGTGGGTGAAACGGGTGAGCTGTGTATCCGGGGCCCGCAGGTCATGAAGGGCTATTGGCAACGCCCTGAAGAGACTGCCAACACCATAGACTCTGATGGCTGGTTACATACCGGCGATGTTGCGATCATGAACGAACAAGGCTTCTTCAAGATTGTCGACCGGTTGAAGGACATGATTCTGGTATCGGGCTTTAACGTGTATCCGAACGAAATTGAAGGCGTTATCGCCATGCTCCCGGGCGTATCTGAAGTGGGTGCCATCGGTATCCCGGACGAGCACTCCGGCGAAACGGTCAAGGTAGTTATCGTCAAGAAAGATCCTAACCTCACTGAAGCTGATATCAAAGCACATTGCAAGGAAGAGCTAACTGGCTACAAACGTCCGAAGGTCATCCAGTTTGTCGATGAACTCCCAAAGACAAACGTAGGCAAGATCTTACGGCGCGAACTTCGCGAGCTGTAAGAAAACCGGTCTCTTCCGCGCAGAGAAGTTCTTTGCGCATTAGTGTAACCAGAAGAGGCGCAAGATTGACTAGAGCTTTAGCATCCATCGGACGCTTAGTCTTTCTTGCCGCAAGCTAACCCGGGTGCCGTACTATCTCCAGCGGCGCACCAGGACGGCTGAATATGTCGGCACAGTAGACACGCCTGTCACGTTGTTCACGCATCTCGAAATAGCGTGTCAGCGTCTCGGCCACGACCGGAAACGCCAGCTCCTTCCAGGGTATTTCAGACTGATCGAACAGTCCAACATCCAGCGTCTCTTCGTTAGCTTGGGCAAAACCGTCGCGTAACTGCCCGAAAAACATCAGGTAGACTTGGCTGATACGTGGCAGGTTATAAACAGCAAACAGACGCAATTCGTCACACTGCGCAGTAGCTTCTTCATACGCTTCGCGTGCAGCACCGTCTATAGTGCTTTCCTCGTTCTCCATGAACCCTGCCGGTAGCGTCCAGTAGCCATGCCGTGGCTCTATCGCGCGTTTACACAGCAGCACCTTGCCCTGCCACTCGAGCAAGCAACCCACCACGTTCTTGGGATTTTCGTAGTGGATGAACTTACAGACTGTGCAGACTCTTCGAAGCCTGTTGTCACCCACCGGAATTTCCAGAGCAACGGCGCTTCCGCACTGCGTACAAAAACCATCTGACATAACACGTTTGCTCTGGCTTCTACCTTCTACCGGTCACGATGAGTCTACACGCTTGCCTGACTAAAAATGCAGCTGACGTCATTCTCAGATCCCCCGCCGAGTGTCCATGATTATTATCGACGACACGACAGGATAAGTGTCCGATTCTCATAACCAGACCTGCCGGTAAATGACTATCGGTCTAGCGTCGCTCACCGCGCAGTGATAACACCACGCCTTGAAGCGCCTCCAACTCAATAGCATCGGGCGATATCGGCTCTCCGACAACCACTCCGATACGCGCAAACAGGCGGCGGGGCAACTTGAAGAAAGCACCGCCATCTTTTTTGCTGTAAAGACTACCCCACAACCCTTGTAATGCGATTGGCACGACTGGCGCGGGTCTTTCTTCAAGCACCCTGAGAATGCCAGGCTTGAAAGGATTCATATCCCCATCGCGAGTTATTTCGCCCTCAGGGAAAATGCACAGAAGCTCACCCGCTTCAATGGCGGCCTTCATCTGTTCAAACGCCTGGTCATACAAGGCCTTGTCTTCACGTTGCCCAGCAATAGGTATGGCTTGCGCCGTTCTGAAAATGAAGTTAAGTAGTGGTAGCCGGTAAATCTTGTGATACATGACAAAACGCACCGGACGCTTTATACACACACTCAGTATCATGGCATCGACAAAACTGACATGGTTCGCAACAACAATTGCGGCCCCCTCCTTAGGCATGTTATGCATACCTGTTTCCCGTAGCCTATACGTCGTATGAATCAGCAACCAGATCAGGAAGCGCATGAAAAACTCAGGTACCTGCCTGAATATATACCAGGCAACCACCGCGTTCATCAAGGCCGTTGCCAGAAACAGCTGGGTTACGCTCGCCCCCACTGCCAACAATACAAGCACCACCGCGGCCGACAACACCATCATCAAGGCATTCATGATGTTGTTGCAGGCAATGGCACGAGACAACCGCTCTGGCGCGCTGCGCTGTTGTATCAAGGCATAAAGCGGGACAATATAGAAACCGCCAAACAGGCCGATCATAAAAATGTCTAGCAGCACTCGCCAGGCACCGTCAGCAACAATGAACGCAATCATTCCCAAATCAGCACCCATTACAGATGTTGGCGTTGCCATGACAAGGTCAAGACCAAACACCGTTATACCTATTGCGCCAAACGGTACCAGTCCGATTTCCACTCGCCCATGCGACAGACGTTCACATAAAACCGACCCCAGTGCGATACCCACAGAAAAACTACCCAACAACGTGGTGTAGACATCCACGCCACCTCCCAACACGTCGCGGGCATATACCGGAAACTGCGCAAGATAAGTAGCACCCATGAACCAGAACCATGATATAGCCAGGATCGATTGAAAGATAACACGGTGTCTGGCTGTATCGCGGACCAGCTTGTAAGTCTCAGTCAGCGGGTTAAATCTGATTTTGAGTGAAGGATCATTGGCCGGAGACAACGGTATGGCGCGACTGGCAAAATACCCTGCTACCGCCACCAGTAGCAAAACAATCGACACAGGCAGAACACTGCCTTCATTGGCCTTTGCAATCAGTTGGGTGCCGGCAATGGTACCCAGCAAGATCGCCAGGAACGTACCAAGTTCCACCAGGCCGTTGCCGCCAGTGAGTTCGGCGTCATCCAGATGTTGAGGCAGTATGCCGTATTTGACCGGACCAAAAAAGGCAGATTGAGTGCCCATGAGAAAAAGCACACCGATGAGCATCGGTACGCTATTGATATAGAACGCAGCCACACCGCAACACATGATGGCCACCTCAGCCAGCTTTACACGCCGAATGAGTTCTGACTTCTCGTATTTGTCAGCTATCTGACCACACAGGGCCGAAAACAGAAAAAACGGCAGTATAAATAGACCTGCCGACAGATTAATCAACAATCCATCATTCATGGCTGTAGATTTAATAGCGGCAAATGCTATCAGTGCCACTAGTGCATTTTTATACACGTTATCGTTGAATGCACCTAGCAGCTGTGTCAGGAAAAACGGCGCAAATCTTTTTTGCCTGAGTAAACTGAACTGAGAGGAGTTGGGTCGTGCGGGTTTAGGGCTCTGGGTCATCAGTGCTCACGCGCTTGTCGGCAGCCCGACACCGAGCCCTGTGATGATGAGCCAGAACCAAGAAAGATGCCAATCAGGCATCACTAGGCGGAAAAGCCAAGACTGCCCCACAGGTACAGCCTTGTCATGTTCAGCAACACTACGAAAACAGTGATGCGGCGCGTCATGCTGATACCAGACGATCTGGCAGGTAAAAACCCGGACTTATACTGCCAGCACTTCGGACGCTTGCCAGCCCTTATCGCTTTGTGTGGCAACAAACTCAACAACCTGCCCCTCACTTAGCGATCGGTAGCCCTCTCCCTGAATCACTCTATAGTGTACAAACACATCGTCACCCTGAGGGCTAATAATGAACCCATACCCCTTGGCGTTGTCAAACCACTTGACTGTGCCTTGTTGCCTATCAGCCATAAATGCTACTCCTATCCTAACGACCCTCACACGCACTGCAAGGAAAAGCGTCGAACGAAAGTAGCATGGTGCTATTTGCGAGCGTAAGCGCGCGCGAACGGTTGCCACGGTTGTTCACATTTGACGTTGCACCGCATTACGCAACGGCTCAGTGGCAGGCGAAGTAGTCCATGTCCAGACCGGTATCGGACTTGCATTCAGCCTTCGGCATCGTCGGTTTGTTACAGACTCTTGCTAACCAACTCATAAACATCCGGAGACAATGGGCCTGAGGTCATGATCCGCTCCAGCTGCTGCTTCATCATTGTCTGCTGCGACCCTTTCAAGCGTTTCCATCTGCACAGAGACTTGACGATGCCAGCAGCTACTTGCGGGTTATATTGATCAAGCTTGATGACCTGATCTGCGATGAAGCGATAACCACGACCACTGGCATCATGAAACCCGGCCGGGTTGTTCATGGCAAAACTACCCACGACCGAGCGCAGCCGGTTGGGATTGCCAGCATCGAATTCCGGATGGTCCACCAGCGAGTGCACCTGATCGATAATATCGGGCGTGCGTGCGCTGGCTTGGACTGAAAACCACTTGTCAATCACCAGGCGATTACCGTCAGCTGCCTCTAGGAAGTGTGCCAGACAACTATCTCGCTCGGCACCACCTGACTGACACAGAGCTGCCATAGCTGCCAGCCTGTCAGTCATATTTGCTGCGCTGAGGTATTGAGTGTGTGCTAACGGTAACCAGTGCTCCTCTGGTAGATAACTCAAAAGCGATAGCGCAGTATTAGCCAGCTTTCGTTGCCCCATTGCAACCGGGTCCAGCAGTGCTAGTGTCGTATCTCTGGCGTTAATCACAAGATCCTGCAACATAGCTCGATGATGTTCTGCCAAAGAGGCCACAACCTGATCGTAAGAACTGATTAGCGTTTGATAATCCACCGCCGGTAGCGCTTCGGCGAGCGTTTCGATCGAAGGCATTTTCAACGTCTCAGCCTTGAAGGACAGATCCAGTTTCGCATCCTTCAGAATGACACCCGAAGCTGCCATGAGCTTATCCAGAGCAGCGCAATCGAGTGGCGACTGCGTTGCTGCCAGAATGATTCGCTGTGCCAGTCGTTGCCCCGCCTCCCACCGGTTGAACGCATCTGAATCCTTTGCCATAAGAAACGACAATGTGTCATCGGATATGTGGTGTTGTAATTTGACCGGCGCCGAAAAACCCCTGAGCAACGATACCGTGGGCGCCTCATTCAAGTTGTCAAAATAAAACGTTTGATCTTCACACCTGACATCCAGCAACACACCTCCATCAACGAGCCTGCCTTGCGACAATGGCAGATCTTTTCCATCGGCATCCAGCAGTCCCATGACAACAGGCACATGCAGCGCTGCCTTGTCTGTTCGTCCTGGTATAACCGGACAATGCTGTTTTATCCTCAACCAGTGACGGGATAGCACCTGATCATATCCATCAGTTACCTGAAGCTCAGGTGTGCCGGCGGTGCTGTACCAGAGTCGAAACTGAGACAAGTCAATGTCCGTTACCGATTGCATTGCGTCCACAAACGCATCGCACGTCGTGGCAGATCCGTCGTGTCGCTGTACGTACACACCGATGCCTTCTAGCCAGCTATCGTTTCCGAGCAGGGTATGCAACATCCGAATTACTTCTGCGCCTTTTTCGTACACGGTCACCGTATAGAAATTATTAATCTCGATAAAGCTGTCTGGCCGTATCGGGTGCGCCATGGGACTTGCATCTTCAGCAAACTGACGTGAACGCAACAACCTGACATCCTTTATGCGTTTGACCACTGACGAATGACGATCGCTGGAAAAGCATTGATCTCGAAAGACGGTCAACCCCTCTTTCAGGCTTAGCTGAAACCAGTCTCGGCAGGTTATCCGGTTACCTGTCCAGTTATGAAAGTACTCATGAGCGATGACCGCTTCAATATTAAGATAGTCATCATCGGTAGCCGTCTGTGAATCCGCCAGAACAAAGCAGGAGTTGAATACATTCAGCCCCTTGTTTTCCATGGCGCCCATGTTGAAGTCGTCAACCGCCACTATCATGTAATAATCTAGATCGTACTCGAGTCCATAGACATCCTCCTCCCATCGCATGGAAGCCACAAGCGATTGCATGGCAAACTCACAGCGAGCAACATTGTGCTGCTGTACATAGATCTGCAACAGCACATCGCGTCCGGATCGTGTCGTGAACGGCTCTTCGACATGCGCCAGATCACCGGCTACCAGCGCAAACAGATAGCTGGGTTTTGGATGAGGGTCATGCCAATGGACCTGCAGCCTGCCATCGAGCAAAGTACTTTGTGCAACGCGATTGCCATTAGATAGCATCACCGGACAAAGCGCTGCATCGGCGATTATATGGACATCGAAAACCGCCAGTACGTCAGGCCTGTCCAGATAGTAGGTAATCTTGCGAAAACCCTCCGCCTCGCACTGCGTACAGAAATTACCACTGGATCGATACAGACCCTCCAGCGCCTTGTTGGCTTCCGGGTTGACCATTGTGACTATACTCAGCAGACACTGATCGGGGAAGTGGGGAAAGCATAACTCGGTTTTACTCAGCTGATATTCATCAGCGCTTAACGTCCGGTTATCAATACTGACGGACTCCAGCTCACAATCGACGCCCTGCAGAGTCAGTGTCGTCTGCGCACGACCAGCCTGTTCCGGATTGCGTACCAGACTCAATACGCTAGTCACCCGGGTTGCGTGTGGATCCAGCTCGAACGTCAGCCTGGTGTGTTTGATCAGCCAGGCAGCTGGCTGATAATCCAGCCGCTGTATAGCGACTGGCTGGGTTGTTTGCATGTTGACTGTATCTCTGCTGGTATTTTTTGACAATCTGTGAAGCATGCCGTGCGTTTGAGTATCGTTGCGAGACTCGTTGCACTGTGGCTGGCCATGACACTCAAGCACCGGGTAAATGGCACCGAAGACAGTGCAAGACTACACCAGCACGGATCCCGAATGAGACTGCCAGGAATAACCACGTTGCGTATCAGCCTTTTGCTGATCTGCCTGGTCGTGGTGGGATTCACCAGTGCACATCAGCGTGTATACACCCGCAACTGGAACCAGACTCTTCAGGTTGTGGTCTATCCCATTAATGGCGATGGCCATCTGGCAACCGCCAGTTACATAGAGTCTCTGACAAGCCAGAGTTTCAGCAGTATCGATCGTTGGGGAGTGCGCGAGGCGAAGCGCCATGATCTGACGCTTGCTGAACCTTTCGATGTGGAGCTGGGGCAACAGATCCTGAAGCTGCCACCCGCTTTTCCCGAAGACGGCAATGCGGTCGACGTACTTGTATGGGGGCTGAGGCTACGCTATTGGGCATGGCGTAACACCCCGGACCAGGGAAGTCTGACAACAGTACGTATGTTCGTCGTCTATCAAACCGGAGAAGACGGTCGACCCTTGCAACACTCTTTAGGGCTACAGAAGGGTTTGATAGGACTCGTTTACGCTTATAGCCTCCACGAGCAGACTGCGCAGAATAATATCGTGATAGCCCATGAATTTCTGCATACCGTAGGGGCAATAGACAAATACAATAGCTATGGTGGACCCTTGAGACCAATTGGTTATGCGAACCCTGACAGAACCCCACTTTACCCACAGCGCTATGCCGAGATCATGGCTGGTACCATACCCACATCACCCTATCAATCGTATATGGCCGAAAGCTTGCGCAGTGTTATCGTGAATCCGTATACCGCAATAGAGATAAACTGGATAAAGTAGCACCTTTCGCTTTTGCTGCTGTCTACTCCCGCTTGCGCAACCCTACATGAATCATCTGCTCACCTGGTTATCCGAGTATCGGCTGCTTGTCAGCCTGCTCACTGCAGCATCCATCCTGTTGCTTGCGCTAACCGTTCTGGCAACGCCCTGGCTTGTGGCCAGATTGCCCGCTGATTATCTGCTCCCCGCACAGAGCCGCAAGATTTCTGGCAGCCTCACCCGGTGGCTGATAAACGTTTTGCGGTGTATCGTTGGCACGGCGCTGATACTGCTGGGCATCGTCATGATGATCACCCCAGGACCCGGGCTCGTCATGTTGCTGCTTGGTATCTCGGTAACGCGGTTTCCCGGCAAACAACGGCTGCTGGTGCACGTGGCAACCCGACCATCGGTATTTCGCTCATTAAACTGGATGCGTCAAAGACATGACAAACCACCTTTTGATGCCCCGCGAACTACACTGCGCTGATGAGCCTTACCGTTAACCTGATAACTCGATCGAGCCTGGCCATTCTGTTGCTCGTCTGCGTACCCGCAGCCTCTGAGGAGGTGCGTACGTTGAGTGATGTTGAACAACAGATTCTAGACACATCCCTGCAACTTGAAGCTCTTGACGAGGACATCCTTAAAAGCCGCACCGTCAAGAACGACCTGCTAAAGGCGATAAAAGAGGCCGAAAGCCGAGCCAGTGAGCGCGAGAACCGGTTGCAGGGTCTGGAGCGTGAAATAGACGCCTACAGCCAGACACTGCGGGCACTTGAATCACAACTGGCCGAGGCTGAAGCTGGACTGGCTAATCAACGCTCTGCCCTTGGACAAGCGCTGCGCGATGCTCAGGTGATTGGCCAGCAGAGCGGGCTGAAAATCGTGCTGCAGAACGACGACCCCGCCCTGGCCGACCGCCTCAGCGTCTACACCGAGTACATTGTTGCCGCACAGCGTCTCACCATCAACCGGTCGGTGGAGCAGCTCCAGCAAATTGACGCTGCCAGATCAGTGGCGCTGAAAGATCGTAACTGGCTAAATTATATAAAGAAAAAAGCGAGTAAACAGAAAGAGGAATTTATCAGCGAAGCCAATCAGTCGCAGCTCAGTCTGAGTGAGGTGGAAGCAGGACTGGATGAGAAGACGCGTACCGTGGCCCAGCTCAGAGCTGACCAGGACCGTCTACAGACGCTGATGGAGGAACTCAAGGCTCTGCAAAGTTCGCAGTCTGGTTACTTTGCGGCAGGCAAGGGTGATTACCCGGCACCGGTGTCAGGCACTATCACGGCTCGCTATAACGACGTGAAATCGGTAGGCAAGCTGCGCTGGAGCGGGCTTTTCATTAAAACCCGAGCAGGTCTGCCGGTGAAGGCTGTGGCAGACGGCGAAGTCGTTTACAGCAATTGGTTACAGGGCTTTGGTAATCTGGTGATTATTGATCACGGTGACAACTACACCAGTCTCTATGGCGGTAACCGGGATGTCACGGTCCCTACCGGACAATGGGTGGAGTCCGGTGCAACAATTGCAACTGTCGGAGATTCTGGTGGTCAAAACTCGAGCGGTGTGTATTTCGAGATTCGTCACAACGCTCAGGCTGAAAACCCGGAGGACTGGCTGAGGCCGGATTCAGGCTTGCAAAATGCCGGTCAGTAGTCGATTTTAGTGCGGAACCGTTTAAACTCAGGGTCAGTTATGGTGAATATGACCACCGCGGATAGTCGGTTGTGTCCTGTCAGACGTATGAATTAAAAATTCGGAGTAAGACTTCAATGAAGGTATCTACACGCTCAGTCTCACTGGTCCTGCTTGGCGCAGTTGTCGGTGGCTCCCTGACGCTGGGGCAACACGTCATGGGAGCTCGCAGTGCCAATGAGCTACCGCTTGAGCAGATGCGCACCTTTACTGATGTGTTTACCCGCATCAAGAACGATTACGTGGAAGAGGTTTCTGACGACGAACTTCTCGAGTATGCCATTCGTGGCATGCTCAACGGTCTTGATCCCCATTCAGCGTATCTCAACACCGAAGAGTTCAACGAACTGCGTATCGGTACGACCGGCGAATTCGGCGGTCTGGGTATCGAAGTTGGCATGGAAGACGGCTTCGTCAAGGTCGTATCGCCCATCGACGATACGCCCGCCGCCCGTGCCGGCATTCTCGCTGGCGATCTGATTATCCGCCTCGACGATACGCCTGTTAAAGGTCTGGCACTGAATGATGCGGTCAAACTGATGCGCGGAAAGCCGGGTAGTACATTGACGCTGACGGTGATACGTGAAGGTGCAGACAAGCCATTGGCCATTGATATCAAGCGCGATATCATTAAAGTCACCAGCGTAAGAAACCGTATGCTCGATGATGACTATGGCTACCTGCGAATTTCCAACTTTCAGACCAAGACTACCGCCGACATGCTCAAAGCCATCAAGAAGATGAAGGCTGAGTCAGACGGTTCACTCAAAGGCATGGTGCTGGACTTGCGGAATAATCCCGGTGGCGTTCTGTCGGGTGCCGTGGGTGTCTCAGATGCCTTCCTTAACGATGGCATGATCGTCTACACCGATGGTCGCGAGAACGATTCCAAGCTCCGATACGACGCCACAGACGGCGACATACTGGACGGTGCACCACTGGTCGTTCTGGTCAACGGAGGTTCCGCTTCAGCGTCGGAGATCGTTGCCGGAGCCATGCAGGACCACGGACGCGCCGTGGTGCTGGGCAGCAAGACATTCGGCAAGGGTTCAGTTCAGACCATTCAGGATCTGCCAGCGGGGGGCGCCGTAAAACTGACCACTTCTCGCTACTACACGCCTAACGGCCGATCCATTCAAGCATTGGGTATAGAGCCCGATATCAGCACCAAGCCCGGCTCATGGACTCGCCCGGATGCAGAAAATGATTTCTCGCCGTTGACCGAATCCAGCTTGCGCGGCGCGCTGACAAACACCACAGACGATGCAGAGTCCGGTGATGCTGCAACCGGTGAAGAGGGTGAGCAAACCGAAGACAGTCTGGTCTATGACGACTACCAGCTGTTCGAGGCGCTGAACCTGCTCAAGGGTCTGACCATCCTAAGCAAGAAGACCAGCTGACAATACGCCATTCGCACGCACTTGTTATCCCGGCTGACTGCCTGGATACCTGAACACGTCAGCACAGGCGTTGAGTAAAAGCTGATCGTAGCCGGAACACTCGGCAGCTTGTTATTGGAAAAGCTGCACGCTATGGACAAGGCGCCAAGGTCACTAAAATACCTTGACGCCTTTTTCGGTTGTGCCTCTCTTGTACGATAAGCTTGTGGAAACACAGTATTAATGAGCCACAGGAGCCGGACATGGGTTGTCAGTATTATTCCCCCACCGAAAACGGTACAGATTCCTTCACCGTTGCCATGCCCAGACTCACCGTTGGCCGTGGCACCTTGCACGAAGTAGGCGCACGCGCCTGCAGACTGGGTCTCAAACGCGTCGCACTGTTTACCGATCCACTGCTTGCATCAGGGCCGTTGATCGCCACAGTTCTCAAATCACTGACCAAAGCCGGCATAGACACAGCCACGTTCTCTGACATCCGTGTAGAACCTGACGATGAATCGGTAGAACGTGGGTCCGCCTTTCTGCGTCAGGCAAACGTAGACGGTGTGATTTCAGTGGGCGGTGGCTCCGTCATGGATGCCGCCAAGGCTTCACTCATGCTGTTATGCCATGGTGGCAAGGTGATCGACTACTTTGCAGCACCCGTTGGTCAAGGCAAACCGATACCCGGGCCACTGCTGCCGCACATTGCCTGCCCGACAACCTCAGGCACAGGCTCTGAGTGCACATCCATTTCGGTACTCAGAATCAACGAACTCAATACCAAGTTCGTTATCGCCAGTCCTTACCTGTTGCCGGATGTGGCCATTGTCGATCCTCAGTGCTGTGATAGCTTGCCAGCCAACGTAGTTGCCTCAACCGGCTTCGATCTGTGCTGTCACGCTCTGGAATGCTATACCGCCAAGGCATATACACAACAAGGCAAGGTCGTTGACCCCAATGCTCGCCAGTACATTCAAGGCGCTAACCCGTTCAGTGAAATGGTTGCGCGAGAAGCTATGGATATCGTCGGAAAATACCTGGCACGAGGTGTCAATGATGCATCCGATACCGAGGCGCGTGACCAACTGATGTGGGGAGCCACCCTGGCCGGTATCGCGTTTGGCAATAGTGGTACGCACCTGCCTCACGCCATGTCATACGGTGTCACCCATCTCATGCACGATATCATCACCGATGGGTATGACGTTGCATCGCCTTTCGTGCCACACGGTATCAGTGTGGTCGTCAATGCACCGGCCATATTCCGCTATACCGCAGAGGGTGCACCTGAACGCCACCTTGAGGGAGCCGCCTGCTTGCATGCCGATATCAAAGGTGCCACCTACGATGATGCCGGAGAAGTGCTGGCCAATCGCATGGTCGAACTCATGAAGGCCACCCACATGCCTAATGGCCTGACAGCCATCGGCTTTAACGATAGCCACGTCAGCGAGTTGGCAGCGTCATCCATCAGACAAGGTCGGGCGATAGCCAACGCGCCCAGAGAATCCAATCTGGTCGATCTTGAAAACATGTACCGCAACGCACTGCAATACTGGTAGATCACGTGCTCTCCTATATCGCGAGACGTCTGCTGCAATCCATTTTCGTCATGCTGGCGGTCAGTCTGATTGCTTTCACGCTGTTCCGCTTTGTGGGTGATCCGGTAGCGCAGATGGTGGGCCAGGAAACCTCACTTGAGGACCAGGCAAGAATTCGTGAGTCGATGGGTCTTAACGACCCCATCACCACGCAATTTGCGCAATTTGCAACTAATCTGGCTACCGGTAATTTCGGGTACTCCTATCGTACCCGGCAACCTATTAACGAGATGATCCTGAGTCGACTGCCCGCTACGCTCGAGCTGGGTATAGTGTCGTTGCTTATCTCGTTGCTAGTGGGCATTCCAGCTGGCATTTACACAGCGCTGCACCGTGGTGGGTTTATTGCCAATAGCATCCTCGTCACCACTCTCATCGGTATCTCTATACCCACGTTTGTCATCGGCATCTTTCTGATCTTTGTTTTCGGTGTACAGCTAGGCTGGTTACCCACCTTCGGGCGCGGCGATGTCGTTGCACTGGGTTGGTGGAAAACCAATTTTCTAAGTATCGATGGCTTGCGCTCACTGTTGTTACCCGCACTGACTCTGGGCATCTATCAGCTCACCCTGACCATGCGCCTGGTGCGTTCCGAGATGCAGGATGTCATGAAAAGTGATTTTATCAAATTTGCTTCTGCACGGGGTATCAACAAGCGCTCCATTCATTTCAATCATGCCTTTCGCAACACGCTGGTTCCGGTCATCACCATTATTGGTCTGCAATTTGGCGGCATCATTGCCTTTTCCATCGTCACTGAATCTGTCTTTCAGTGGCCCGGATTAGGGCTGTTGTTTCTGGACTCCATACGCTACGTCGACATACCCGTCATGTCGGTTTATCTGGTATTGATTGCACTCATGTTCGTATTAATCAATCTGATCATCGACTTGTTATATGCCGTCATTGATCCTCGTGTACGCAACCGGTCCGCACACTGATGATCAGCAAACTACGCCGCCTGGCCATCGAGAACGAACTACTCTATCTTTTTCTTCACAATCGGCTCGCTCAGCTGGCAACACTGATTGCTGTCGTGATGATTGGCAGTGCCTCACTGGCCAACTTCATTGCACCCACCGACCCGTATGATCTGACCAGCTATGAATTGCTTGACTCTCTGATACCTCCGAGCTGGGCGGATGATGGCGATAGCCGCTTTATCATCGGCACTGACGATCAGGGGCGCGATCTGCTTTCAGCCATTCTTTACGGTGCCAGACTGTCACTAACGGTTGGCATCATGTCTATTGCCTTTGCCAGTATTCTAGGTGTCAGCGTTGGCTTGATGGCTGGATATCTGGGTGGGCGATTCGACGCTGTCGTTATGCGTATAGCCGATGTCCAGCTTAGTCTGCCGGCCATACTCACCGCCTTGCTGATCGATGGTGTGGCGCGTGGACTATTACCTCAGCAACGTCATGATGATCTCATGATCGTGGTACTGACCATCGCTATCGGTTTGTCGTTGTGGGTGAACTTTGCACGCACGGCCAGAGCATCGACCTTCGTTGAAAAGAACAAGGAATATGTTCAGGCCACAGAAATCATGGGGATGCATCCAGCCCGTATCATGCTGGTTCAGATCCTGCCCAATATCATGGGCCCTATCATGGTGATACTGACCGTTGATCTGGCAGTAGCCATACTGCTGGAAGCGACATTGTCATTTCTCGGTGTTGGCGTACCTGCCAATCAGCCATCACTGGGTACTTTGATAAGGATTGGTACTGAGTACCTGTTTTCAGGTGAATGGTGGATTGTGGCATTTCCCAGCCTGACACTGGTCTTGTTGATTGTCTCAGTCAACATGCTGGGTGATTTTCTGCGTGATGCACTTAACCCGAAGCTACGCTGAAAATGCGCACGAATACACTACTCGATGTACGCGGGCTGACGGTCCAGATTCCAAGCCGCTTTGGCACCTTTTCAGCCGTCAACAACATTACACTGCAGCTGCAGGCTGGAGAGATCCATGGTCTTGTGGGCGAGTCTGGAGCAGGCAAATCCACAATAGGTTCGGCCATCATCGGCCTGCTGGAAACTCCTGCCCGCATCACGCAAGGCACAATCAAACTGTTGGGTGAAGAACTCACCTCCCTCAGTGAGGCTGAATACCACCGACTGCGCGGCAAGCGTATCAGCATGATTTTTCAGGATCCACAAACCTCACTTAATCCGTTACTCAGTATTGCTGATCAATTGATTGAGACCATTCAGCAACATCAAGCCATCAGTAACAATGATGCGCGCGCACGTGCCATAGCACTGCTTGAAGAAACCGGTATAGCACAGGCTGCCGAGCGCATTGAAGAGTATCCCCATCAATTTTCAGGTGGCATGCGACAACGCGTGGTTATCGCTCTGGCGTTGTGCACTGATCCTGAGCTGATCATTGCCGATGAACCCACCACAGCGCTGGATGTGTCTGTACAAAAACAGATCCTGCAGCTGATTCGCGAACTGGCACAGCAACGCAACGTCGGATTCATAATCATCACGCACGATATCGGTGTGATTGCCCAGATTACAGATTACGTCACTGTATTGAGACAAGGTTGTATTGTAGAAAGTGGACCTACCCGTACCGTACTAGGCGAACCTGCGGAGAGCTATACACAGGCCTTGATGGCAGCTGTGCCGAGGCTGGATAAAAAGCTATCGCGCTTTGTGGGGATTGAGCCTGCAGGAAATGGTATCGACAATGTTAAAGAGTCGCCCTGGCAGATGGACGGTGCTACTGCAGAGGCGGCATCAATCTGGCTGATGGGCACAAGCCGGACGCTAGAAGAGCTGGCTCCTGAAAAGACAGAGGCTCGGTTACACACTAAACGCACGGGCAGACCCGTCATGCTGGAGGTCAAAGATCTGAGCATCACCTTTGGTGCGCACAATGGCTGGCTATCTAAAAAAACGGGGTTTCGTGCGCTGGAGGGCATCAACATCAAGGTGCATGAGGGTGAGGTACTTGGAGTAGTAGGTGAAAGTGGTAGCGGCAAATCCACTCTGGCCAAAGCCATTGTCGGATTGGTATCTGCCTCATCAGGTAGCATGGTGTTCGATGGCAAGGAACTCCCTGACGGCTCTACTCGTTCTCGTCAGCATCCGGCAAGACGTCGCATACAGATGGTTTTTCAGGACCCCTATTCATCACTAAACAATCGACGCACTGTAGAGGCCATACTGACTGAACCGCTCAGATTCTATGGGCTTGCTGACAAAGGTGCGGAATCAAGGCGACTTGTGGCATCCGTACTAGAGCTGGTAGAGATGCCTCAGCGTGCCATGCTCAAGTACCCTCATCAATTTTCAGGAGGGCAACGCCAACGTATTGCAGTAGCGCGAGCTTTAATGGCAAGACCGGACTTTCTGATTTGTGATGAACCCACTTCAGCATTGGATGTATCCATACAGGCGCAGATACTGAACTTGCTCAAGGACTTGCAAAGTCATCTGGGCCTGACCATTTTGTTTATTAGCCACAACCTGGCTGTGGTAAGACAGATGGCAGATAACGTTACCGTGCTAAGACACGGCCAGCAAATGGAAAGCGCTGACAGTGAGGCATTCTTTACATCGCCTCAAGCAGCTTATAGCCAACAGCTGTTGAGAGAAACACCGTCACTGGATTTGATTGACGATGTGGTTGAAGCGCCGTATTGAAAATACGCTTACAGTCAATGTCACCGCATTGGAAAGTACTGACGGTGATTGGTACCGTATCAAAAATCACTGACGGTAAATGGCACTGCATAGAGTTCTTTAGTGGCTCTTCCGTCATTCCCGCGCAGACGGGGTTCCAGGTTGATGCCGGAATGGATCCCCGCCTCCGCGGGGATGACGACGTCACGCACCACCGTTACACTGACATTTTTCATAAAGACGTGTGAAAACAAACTGGCAGCATCACGCAACAAAGACAGTATTAAATCAAAAGGGCGGAGTCACGCAATATCACCGTAGAACCGGTTTCATTTACGCCACTCCATCCTCTGACGATTTGATCGATTCAATAAAACTACTTGTTAAACAGATTCTTTGCCATGTCGAGTGGATTGCCACCACCGGTCACGGAATCAAGCAAGCTGCCGCCTGAACTCATCTTGTCAACTAACGATGGCATGAGCTCCGATAACTTTTCTGCCGCAGCTTCTTTCTCTACACCCAGCTTGGATGCCACTTCGCCCATTTCGGCGTCGCCCAGTGCGCTAGTGAGTTCTTCACCAGAAACAGCTGCGTTTTCGCCATCACCCATCCACGACTCAAGCTTGTCACCCAGACCACCTGCCTTGAGTTTTTCTGTGATTGCACCAAGGTCAAGACCTTCGCCACCGGTCAGTCCAGACAATGCATCCATGGCGCCAGAATTACCCAGCTTGTCACCTAACAAGTCCTTACCCATTTTCATTAAATCCATGACTATATTCCTCTGTTGATTTTGTTAAATTAAAGTCACAATTGGGAATACAATTCCCTTATGTCACATACAACGCAATTAGCATACACAAAGACCGACAGGGCTGGCGCCTGGGCAGTTGCAACAGGCTCAGCCGTGTGGGGATTATTCTGGATACCGCTCAGGTTTCTGGATACCTCAGGAGTCACTGGCCTGTGGGCTGTAGCGATCGTTCTGTTCGCTGCGCTGATAGCGGCAATCGCTGCCTGCTACTGGAATAAACAACTGTGTCAATATCGAAATCTCGACTGTTGGTACGTCGGTTGTGCTCTGGGTCTCGCTACGGTTCTATACTTTATAGCGATTCTGCATTCAGACGTAGTGCGTGTTATTTTTCTGTTTTACCTGTTGCCTCTGTGGACTACTCTGGCAGCACGCATCATTTACGGTGAACCGGTACGCCGCGCACAAATGTGTGTAATTGCTGCCGCACTCACAGGTGTGTGGTTGCTACTCGGCGGTGGCCCCAATCTACCTTTGCCAGAGAATGCAGGTGACTGGTGTGCCATTGCGGCAGGTTTATGCTGGGGTGTCAGCCTGTCACTTCTACGGGGTCGTGAAAACACACCGCCGTTTTTTACAACCTGTACCACGCTTGGCGCAGGGCTTGTCATGTCTGTGATTGGCGCAATACTGGTTCAATGGATCAGTACCGATGCGCCGCACACTTTCTGGATGCCGGACAGCCGGACACTACTTGATGCAATACCGTACGCGCTGGTATTCGGTCTGGTTATTCTATACCCGGCCATGTTAGGTCAGGTATGGGGCGCACGACGGATACCAGCACCCACCGCTGCCTTGTTGACCATGACGGAGATTATCGTTGCCACCGTTTCAGCAGGCTTGCTG
>ENA-ORXU01000053-ORXU01000053.1-marine-metagenome-genome-assembly--contig:-NODE-53-length-136217-cov-4.778720_pt1 | contig 136217 bp, 98 predicted proteins | sample MGYA00237869_ERZ511484 | MGnify/ENA metagenome assembly ERZ511484 | reverse complement strand
CCAAGGTCGTAATCATCGGGGTCGGGTAGAAGCATCAGGCATGAACGCTTACCTGATTGGTGAAAATCTAATGAAGTGTATCCGCGCCAACGACCCAGCAGGCCTCTCCGTTCAGAGCTGGATGCGTAGTCATGCTCACCGCAAGAATATCTTGTTATCTGAGATGCAAGAAACAGGAGTGGGGATTTGGCGACAGGGCCAAACTTACTATGTCACCCAAATCTATATGGAACCCAAGTAAATAACCCTGAGGACACTACTGAATTGAGGTATGGTAAAAAGCTAAATGGCTCATAGAATGCCCTAAATGCCAGTCCCGACATAGCCACAAGCATGGCAAGGATTAAGGCAAACAGAACCACATTATATAGACGTCAATTGAGCACCAGCTCACAAACACATCAAGACTACAGTGTCGTCGTTCGCAAGATTTGCCTAAAGATAGATGCACGTCAACGACACAGTGGCTTCCAAGCCATTAAGTATGTGACGGATATCCACCGTGAAATTGTCATCAATTGAGTCAAAATAAAGGTTGCAGACTACAGCAGAAGTAAAGTTGAGTTTATCTCGAACTCAGGGAACCTAGAGGATTTAGCACGGAAATCAGCAAGCATTCCAATTACGTCTCAATCCATGATTTTGAGTTAATTTCCGTAGTGTCGCCATCCACATGTCAGGTGGATCGCAATAGCGCTCAATCTGAACGATTTGGTAATGACTTGGGCTACCTAGCCCAGATATCTCGATATAATCGCCAGGGGCCACATCATTTTTCTGGGTCGTCATATAAAAAGTACTTTGGTCTGGTGCAGCCTCAAGCACAAATTGATCATTCAAATCTTGCCATAGATATTGATGCCATTTTTTTTCAGTGGAGAGAAATTGCTCAAGATAGGTATAACTGCGTTTGATCAAAACATTGAATGCCAGTTGAAAAGGGTGGATGCTCATGGAAATCTCCATCGAAAATCGCTCAGCGGTAGAAGGAAAGCTAGCTATATCCTTGATGGTAGTGTTTTAGCTAGCTTCGCCAGTCTTAGAGATGTAATACATGTTCTAGTAAAGATTTTTAACTTACCATCGAGTGTTTACTAGTACAGCTTATACATGGATTGTAGACAGCTCATGTGAAAAACTAGTGAATACTAATATACGCAATTAATGGATACTGATACATATAAGTCCTAGTTGTACTACCATAAGTAATAGATTCTTATTATTATTCAATAAAAGTTATATTAAATAATCCTGGCTTAGATATATAAAAAGCATTTCCTGAAGAAAAGAATTCACTTGGCATCAGCTGTAAGTTACAGACAAAACAGCAGCGAGTGATTCATGGTCAATACGGCCCAATTCGAATTCAACAGACTCTCTCTGACCTAGTTGGCCAGCAAGTATATGGCATTGTCCAAGACTATGCCGACCTAAATGAGCACGATTTTCTGCGCCACGAGCCGTTGTTTGACATTGCAGTGGGTCAGAATAGATGTCATCGATAATCTTGCCCATGGTCAGCAGGACCAAGTCTTCTGCAATCGCAAGCAACTACATCATTCTGGAACACTTAACAAATGTAGATTCTGCATAAGTGCTCTTTAGCCCCAGAATGGGGAAGTACTTTAGATCGAATGACCTACATCAAATCTCATAACTCTCTGAATGATACATTACCCTGCAAATGCCTCGAATGGATTGATGAGTGAAAATTGTGTTTGATTCAGGATTTTTCGGCTAGACGTGTGAGATGGACTAGATTCAGAAGGATTACAATTCACTCAGACGATGCTGCATTCACTCTGCTAAGGATCCCCTAATTTTCATGACTGATGTCCCTGTTTCTCGCCTTCGCAATTTTTCTATTATTGCCCATATTGATCATGGTAAATCAACCTTAGCCGATCGCCTGTTGCAAACCACTGGCACTGTGGCAGATCGCGAGATGAAAGAGCAGTTCCTCGATAATATGGAGTTGGAGCGAGAGCGGGGCATCACCATCAAGCTGCAGGCAGCACGGATGGCCTATAAAGCCTCTGATCAGCAAGATTATGTCCTCAACTTAATTGATACTCCTGGCCATGTAGATTTTTCCTACGAAGTTTCTCGGTCACTAGCGGCTTGTGAAGGGGCACTGTTAGTCGTCGATGCATCCCAAGGAGTAGAAGCCCAAACCCTAGCGAATGTTTATTTAGCGATTGAGCATGACCTAGAGATTATCCCGGTTCTCAACAAAATCGATCTACCAGGTGCAGAGCCAGAACGGGTCAAACAAGAAATTGAAGAAATCGTGGGTTTGGACTGTAGTGGGGCTATTCTAGCTTCAGCAAAGACAGGGATTGGCATTGAGGACATCTTGGAATCGATTGTGCACTTGGTACCACCGCCCCAGGATACTACCCAGGATCCTTTGCGGGCTCTGATCTTCGACAGCTACTACGATTTATATCGCGGCGTTGTGGTTTACTTTCGAGTCATGGATGGCACGGTCAAGAAAGGCGATCGCGTCCGCTTAATGGCCTCAGGCAAAGAATATGATATTGATGAATTAGGCGTTTTATCACCTACCCAAGTGCAAGTGAATGAACTCCATGCCGGAGAGGTAGGGTACTTTGCCGCAGCGATCAAAGCGGTTGAAGATGCCCGCGTTGGTGACACCATTACCCAAGCTAAAGCCAAAGCAACCGAGCCTCTACCAGGGTATGTGGAAGCTAAACCCATGGTATTTTGCGGCATGTTTCCCATTGACGCTGATCAATTTCCTGATCTCCGGGATGCCCTCGAACGTCTCAAGCTCAATGATGCAGCCCTCAACTATGAACCAGAGACCTCCAGTGCGATGGGTTTTGGCTTTCGATGCGGCTTCCTGGGCCTGTTGCATATGGAAATTGTGCAGGAACGGCTGGAGCGTGAATACAACTTGGATTTAATTATTACGGCCCCCTCAGTCGTCTATCGAGTGACATCGATCAAAGGTGAAACCTTACTGATCGATAATCCCAGCAACCTGCCGGATCCCCAACATCGAGAAAAGATGGAGGAACCCTTTGTTCAGGTGGATATGATCACACCTGAGGAGTTTGTCGGGACGTTGATGGAGCTAGGGCAAAGTCGCCGTGGCACCTTTAAGGATATGAAGTATCTCACTCCAGGGCGTACGACGTTGGTGTACGAGCTGCCGTTAGCGGAAGTGGTCACTGATTTCTTTGATCAAATGAAGTCGAGATCGCGCGGCTACGCCAGCATGGAGTACCAACTGATTGGCTATCGCGAAAATCCATTAGTCAAAATGGATATTTTGATCAATACCGATCCGGTAGATTCTCTAGCCGCCATTGTCCATCGAGATAAAGCCTATTACACGGGTCGGGCCTTAGTCAGTAAGCTCAAAGAGCTGATTCCTCGCCATCAGTTTAAGATTCCGATCCAAGCTGCGATCGGGTCTAAGGTGATTGCGAGTGAAAGTATTCCAGCCTTGCGGAAAGACGTATTAGCAAAGTGCTATGGCGGCGATGTTTCCCGCAAACGCAAGTTATTGGAAAAACAAAAAGCAGGTAAGAAGCGCATGAAGTCAGTTGGTCGCGTGGATGTTCCCCAAGAAGCCTTCATGGCAGTCTTACGCATTACCGAAGATTAGAGTCGCCAGAGGCGAAGATTAGAAAAGCCCCTAGCAAAAATTTCCTAGGGGCAGCTATGGCTTATCAACTTACTCAGGATGCCCATATTGAAGTATCTGTGGAGCGTTTTAACAGAAAATCTCTGACCACTAATATCAAATAAAATTAGTATTAGCCCTCGCTCTTGCAAAATTTACTTTAAAACATAAGATATTCATACTCAGGGATATTGAGCCTATCTTTGAAACCATGCCGTCAGCGCGACTGCCAAGGCATCAGCAGCATCATCAGGCCGAGGTAGAAAATCTAAACTCAACTCTCTCGCAACTGCTTCTTGGACAGCATGTTTATCTGCGGCTCCATATCCTGTCAGAGCCAGCTTAATTTGGGCTGGAGTGTATTCGATAATGGGAAGTTGATGTTGGGCGAGAACTAACAAAATAACCCCCCGGGCTTGGGCAACGAGGATGGTGTTGCCCATGCGGTAGAAGAATAGCTTTTCTAGAGCAACTAGATCAGGTTTGTGGGTGATTACAACTTGATGCAAGTCATCATAAATAGTCTGCAATCGTTTACCAATATCAGTTTTGGCAGGTGTTTGAATGATTCCGTAATCAAGAAGTTCCAGACTATTGCTATCGGTACGAATAGCCCCGAAGCCAAGAGAAGCCAAGCCTGGATCTAGGCCCAATATAAGTTGCGTCACTATTGGTACAAAAATCTTTATGCATGAAGTACTAAGTTAGACTAATGTCTGTGAGTTCTACAGATGTAGTGTTTCTATCGTATTAGGCTGGAGACATTAGCTAGGATTCTTATAATAGTAAAGCGTTATCGACTAGTTCAGCGTTAGTATCCTGCAAGATAGGTCGGCACTCTATCTGTTTTATCCCATATTCACCCTAAAACCCCATTGAAACCGGAATGACTATCCAGATTTATTCAAACCTTGCATCTGAGTGGACTCCCTTCATTGCTGGATTTTTTCTGCCTATAGATGGTCTATTTTCTACCCAAGGTGTCATGGTCATGCTGTTGGCAGCCTATGCTGGGGCGATGTGGATGTTTCTCTCTAGTGCTCCCAAGGTTCATACTTTAATGGTGTCGGATTTGGAAACAGCCCGCCAGTTTTTTGAAGGAGAGTTACAGCTTCGAGCCGCAGAAGTTCCCCTTCATTACTATTACAACTATGAGCAAACCTTAGGATTGTCAGGTATTGATCCACTGTACATGGCTGCTGACCTAGGACGACCTGCCATGCAACAACTGAGTGGCACAGATGGTTTTTGGTACCAACTTAAGAAGAACGTCCAACTTCACGTAATTGGAGGCGCCAGTATTGGCGAAAAAAATCGCCAGCGCCATGTCTGCTTCGAACATGATTGTTTAGAGCAAATTTTGATGAAAGTGCAAACTCGCTACGTGAAATATAAAATCCGGCGAGAAAAGCCACTAAACTTCTTAGTGAAGACCTACGAAGGTTGTGTGATCGAATTTGCTGAAGTTTCCAATTAGGCGCAAGTAATGTCTTTCTCCTGGCAATCCGTCAAATCGTACCAAGATATCCTGTATCACAAAGCCGACGGCATTGCCAAAATTACCATCAACCGCCCCCACAAACGCAATGCTTTCCGTCCTCAAACGGTGGTTGAGCTTTACGATGCCCTCATTGATGCTCGTGAAGATCCTACGCTAGGCGTCATTTTATTAACAGGAGCTGGACCCCATACAGACGGTAAATACGCATTTTGCTCAGGCGGCGATCAAAGTATTAGAGGGGATGCTGGTTATATTGGGGACGATGGCGTTCCTCGCCTGAATGTCTTAGATTTGCAAAGATTAATTCGATCACTTCCCAAAGTTGTAATTGCCCTAGTTGCTGGCTATGCAATTGGTGGGGGACATGTCCTCCACTTAATTTGTGATTTAACAATTGCCGCTGATAATGCTGTCTTTGGCCAGACAGGTCCGAAGGTCGGCAGTTTCGATGGGGGCTTTGGGGCTAGCTATTTGGCACGAGTCGTGGGCCAAAAGAAAGCGCGAGAAATATGGTTTCTGTGCAGGCAATATGATGCTCAAGCTGCCTTATCTATGGGTTTAGTCAATACCGTTGTACCGATTGCTGAGTTAGAAGCAGAAGGCATTCAGTGGGCGCAAGAAATCTTGCAGAAAAGTCCACTGGCCATTCGTTGCCTCAAAGCAGCCTTCAATGCCGATTGTGATGGTCAGGCTGGCTTACAAGAATTAGCAGGGAATGCCACTTTGTTGTTCTATATGAATCAGGAAAGTGTAGAAGGAAAAAATGCGTTCCTGGAAAAACGCGATCCAGACTTCCGTCAGTTTCCTTGGCGACCGTGAGTGTTTTGCATGGGTTGTCAAGTTTTGCTTCATTCCATTATCGCTATCTTTTGCTGGCAGACATGAGTCTGGATAAGTAAAGGGGAGCATGCAGTACATGCTCCCCTTTACTTAAAATGGATTTGTTATCAACCTTGCGGTCAGGATAAATATTGAAAATTTCGAATCAAAAAGGCGAATCAGAACTAAATGAGGTTTATAGAGCCGGAGCCAGTACTCGTTGAGTAGGTGTGGTCTCAATATCGGAGGACACAATAGGCTTTGGTTGATGATGCATTGCCAACAATTCCATAGAAGAAGAAAAACTTGGGATCATCAAAGAGCATGCCTTCCACTCCCCACTAACTGGAGCCCCAAGCCGTTGACAATGGCCACCACGTCTTCCCTCAGGTGAGTAATGTTGACAGTAGTGACAAGCCAAGTTGGGAGAACTCAAAGTATTCATAGGGTGAGTTGAAAATCAGTAGTTTTAATGGACAGAATGGCTTCGCAATATTTGTTAATAATTTAGAAGCACTTTCCTAAATGAAATTGAGTGTTTTTGAATAGAGTATTAGTCTTATTTATATTAAGTTTCTTCGATTCAGGCTTTGGTCCATTAAATCGCTGATAAAACCTTTAACAGCAAGCTGTTAGGTGATCCCCAATGCTTAAGGCTGCATTCATATTTTCTTTAGGTTTGGCTTAAAGAACCCATAAAAACTTCGAAGCAAATATTATCAGAGCTAAATTCAGTGGTGTGGCCGATATTGCAAGACAGACTTCTAATCATTTCGTTTCAGAAAGTCAAACTAATACTAAGTCTAAATACTCATCCAATAACGACACCAAAAATGAGAACGACTTTAACTTAACCTTTATGTAGATTCGCAAAATTTATGGTGGGTTAGGCTACTCATTCTTATTAGATTGTGTAAAAACAAACATCGGGATTTTCAGGATCTGAATGAAAGGACTGCAAGAAAAAGTGATAAAAGTTGCGAGCTGGAATGTAAATTCTATTCGAACACGCCTAGATCATGTCTTGGACTGGTTGTATGTACAATCCATTGACGTTTTATGTCTACAAGAAACCAAGGTTATTGATGATGACTTTCCGCGAGCCCCATTTGTGGATGAAGGATATCAAGTCTATGTGTCAGGACAAAAAGCCTATAACGGTGTGGCATTCATTAGCCGAACTCAGTTGACGGAGGTTAATACAGGCTTTACACCTCTGCTAAAAGGTAATAACTCAACTCAACGGTTCGATCAGCAAAAGCGTCTTATTACTGGGATTATAGCCCCGGGTATCCGGATTTTGAATCTATACGTACCCAATGGATCAGAAGTAGAAAGCGAAAAGTACATCTATAAGTTAGAGTGGTTGGCCCTACTCCGTGACTATGTCCAAAAGCTATTATCTCTGAGCCCGCAACATCTCTTGATTTGCGGAGATTTTAATATTGCCCTTGAAGATCGTGATATTCACGATCCCTCTCATCGGGAAACTCATGTCATGTCTACAGATCAAGAACGACAAGCTTTGCAAAATGTATTGGCGCTAGGTTTGCAAGATGCGTTTCGCAAGTTTAATTCTAAGCCAGAGCAATTTAGTTGGTGGAATTACCGGACAGCCTCCTTTCAGCGAAATTTGGGCTGGCGGATCGATCACCATTACCTGACTCCAGCGTTATATGACTCGGCAAAGAGATGCACTATTGACGTTGCCCCTCGCCGCTTGCCAAAGCCCAGCGATCATGCACCCGTTATCGTAGAAATTGATACCCAAAATCTTTAGTTCTGGGGTTTGGGTCGAACAACAGAGATGGGAACTACGGGCAAGGTAACTCAATTCGTAACCAGGCTCCACCCATTTGGGGATGATTGTAGGCTTGAATGGTGCCACCGTGGGCCAAGACGATTTGCTGGGCGATCGCAAGCCCTAAACCACTCCCTCCTAGTGGAGGACGGCTATGAGTAGATCGTTGGTGATCTGGCTCAGATAACGTTAGGGAAGTTATTTGAGGTTGCGCTAAAGGAGGGCGGCGATCGCCACTAACCATTGCAGAACTTTCGATAACGGTATTAGGTCTCACTCTAGAAGGATCGGAACGATAGAAGCGCTTAAAGATATGGGGAAGTGCTTCCGGGGGAAATCCTGGACCCATATCAATGATATCGATACAGAGCCCTTGGTCGGCTTCATGATGGGGGGAAGACAGGTTGACTACCTCAACTTCCACGATGATAGGCTGATCAACCGGACTATACTTAATCGCATTATCCAAAAGGTTTAAAAAGACGCGATAGAGTCTATTCTTATCGACGTCTAAGGTAAACTCTTCAAGACCCTGATAATAAAGTGATAAATTTTGCTGCTGGGCCAGGGGCTCTAGATTGAGCCAAGCCTTATGAATCAAGCCGGGGACATTCTCCGCTTGTAATTTTAGGGTTTGAGACTGGTGAAATGTGATGCGGCTGAGTTCCAAGAGATCCTTCACTAAGTCACTTAAGCGAATGACTTCTTGCAGAAGGCGCTCAGCCTGGGAAGAGTGTTGCGAACCCATTTGGTGGGCCAAAGCTTCCACCATGAGTCGAATCGATGTCAAGGGTGTTTTCAGCTCGTGGGCAACGTCGGAGGTCCAGCGATCGCGATCTTCAGTCAAATCCTTAGCTTCAGTTCGATCTTCAATGAACACCCCCACATGTCCTGCGGCTAGAGGGATACCATAGGCCCTGAGAGGATGCTCTTGGGAGCCTTCAGGCAAGTGTAGAGTCCAATCAATTTGTTGTTCCTGCTGTTCCCCCCGTACCTGGCCAATGAGTTGATCCAATTCTAGCGATCGCACCACTTCCAGCAGTAAGCAACTCGGCAGTAATTCCCGAGGTGAAGTGCGAATCTTGAGTAGGTCACAAGCCCGTTGGTTAATCCAATATAGATTGTCCGTACCGTTCACTTGCAAATATCCCATGGGAGAGCGGTACAAAATATCTTGCCAACCCAAAAGCTCTTGCTCATAGCGTTGGAGTTGGCCATGAAAATGGTGGGTGAGTTGTGTTAAGCGGCTGAGGGGAGGGAGTGCAGACTGATAGCGATCACTTGGCAAGATGCGAACAATCCGTTCTAATTGCCGATTAAAACGGTGGGTAGACCCTGCCAACAACCCCAGACCAAGACCCAATCCAGCTAAGAACCATACCAATTCCACAAGATTCTCCGGTGGTTATGCTTCACCCAACTCTTGATGCTGGCATCTATCCAAACCGATAGCCAAATCCCCTAATCGTAACCAAGTAGTCTGGGTTACTCGGATCAAGTTCTATTTTTTCCCGTAGCCAACGAATATGGACATCGACGGTTTTGCTATCGCCGATATAATCGGGCCCCCAAATTTTCTCAAGAATTTGCTCTCTTGGCCAAACCCGACGAGGGTAACTCATAAATAATTCCAAGATCCTGAACTCCTTAGGGGAGAGACTGACCTCTTCGTCCCGAACGATCACTCGGCATTCTTCTGGATATAAACTAATATCGCGACAGGTGAGCAGGCTACCTTGAGACTCAGTATTGTTTAATCGTTGTCGTCGCAAAAGCGCTCGGCAGCGGGCCACCAGCTCGCGTATACCAAAAGGTTTAGTGAGATAGTCATCAGCACCAACTTCTAGACCAACGACACGATCGCCTTCAGTGTCTTTTGCACTCAACATCAACACAGGAACCGTAGACCCCTCTCGGCGAATATAGCGGCACAGATCAATGCCGTTTATACCGGGGAGCATAATATCCAAAATGATTAAATTAAGAGGCGACGTAGGTTGCGATCTCGACTTAAATAACTGAATTACATCCAACGCTGTTTGACCATCCGCTGCTGTAATAACCCGATACCCTTCATTTTGTAATGCTGGCGCAATCGTCTCACGAATGTTTTCTTCATCTTCAACTAATAAGATCTGCCCCATGGTTGTAGGGAGTTGTTCGAACTGGCGAACACTAGGGTCAGTAGCTAGCATAGAGAGTGTTTTGCCAAAATAGCAACACGCCAATCCTAACATCAAAGTTTTCTCAAATCGTTGGCCTGACTATACATTAACCAAAGCATAACCTCATCAGCATTAGATTGTAAAAGCAAGATTAATGAGCAAGCCCAGACTTTTCAGCTCCTCGGCTAATTGTCGCTAAATACAGCCCAGCCAAAACTACAATAAAGGCTAGCCAATTAAGTAGATTCAGCTGTTCTGCAAAAAATTTCCACGCCAGCACTGCTGTAATTAGAGGTTCTGCCAGCATAAAGATTGATACAAATCCTGACGTAAACTGCTTCAGACAATAGGTCAGTAATCCCTGTCCCAAGCCTTGGCTAAGAACGCCCAGAGCAATTACTGCCAACCACGTTGTCATAGAGGTAGGGAAAAGCTGATTTCCGCCCAATAGCACGATTGGAACGGTCAATACTCCAGTGACAACACAAGAGCACAGCATAATCGTAGTGGCTGAGAACTTAACCCTTAGTTTTTCAATAATTAGAAAATTAGCTGCATAGAAGACTGCAGAAAGTAGGGCAGCACCATCACCCATCAGACCACTAGCTCCAACCTGGAGATCACCCAGGCCAATCGCTAAAACACCCGTTAGTGCCAGTCCCATCCCGGTTAGAAATTGACGATTAAACCGATGGCCTAAAAATAGCCATCCGCCCAGAGTGGCAAATACAGGCGTCATATTATGCAGTAAATTGGAATTCGCGACACTAGTCTGGGTCAAAGACCAGGCCCAAGAGCCAGAGCGGCCATAGATCAATATCCCCAAACAAAGAAACCAGAGTACATCACGCCCTTGCCAAGACTGGGACTGTTGGGTTCGGACTGCACTGGGCTGTCGAAATTGCTGAAAGCCACTCCATAGCCCTAAAGCTAATGATGAAATCCAAAACCGATTGAAAATTGTTGCGCTTGCACTCAACTCTTGCTCGCTCAACCGTGTAAAAATTGCCGAGAAAGATAGAATACAAACTGCGGCGATTAACGCCACAAGAGGGAAAATAGAGGCAATATCAAAAGACGATTCTTCGTAGAGAGATCCCAGAGCCTGCAATTCAGCCTCTCGTGGTAATTGAACAACGGCTTGCTGTGGCCGCTCTAAGTCATTGCTAATCATTGCCAAAGAGTCTGAGGAGTGGGCTACCAAGCAGGGAAACATGATCCCCCATCAATATTATGTAATGTTACGAGACAATATACAAAATAAATAGTACGTAACTTATCGTTATATTCAATCATCCCTCAGAAGGATTCAGGATTACGGCGCCAAAGTCAAAAACAACTGGATAACAATGGCATTAGCAATATCCATACAACAAGCGCCGAGTATAGGAATAATCAGTAAAGCTTTGGGCGAAGGACCATATCGATGAGTGATGGTCATCATATTGGCCATGCCCACTGGAATAGCCCCTAGGACCATGCCTGTAAATCCGGCACAAATGACACTGGCATCATAATCACGACCCGCAGCCCAAAACACCACAAAGTAAGCGAAACTAGCAGCGAAAATGGCTTGAACCCCCAAAATAATCAGCAAAGGGCCCGCTGTCTGCAACCAAGAAAGCAGTTGTAAATTGATCAGGCTCATCACTAAAAACAGTTGCAGACTGACGTCATTCCAAAACTCTAAAGTAGATGCATTAACTGTGACACCCCCCAGATCCAGAATGTTAATGAGAATAATCGCCATAATCATGACAGGCAGAAATTGGGGCAACACAATTCCCCAATGACCGAGCATAGTGTGTAATCCCATACCCAAGGCAAGGGAGGTTGAAATCATCAGGACAATACCCATCATCCCTTCCAGACTGGCGGGTATAGATGCAGGACTGCCTGGAACAGCCTTATCGCGCTGGGATAAGGATTCTAGCTCATAGCGGTGAATCAACTGACGGCTGATCGGCCCTGCCAGAACTCCCCCGACGACCAGACCTAATGTTGCCGCGGCTAAACTAAATTCCAGCGCACCTGTCCAGCCTTGGCTTTCCAGCAAAGTTCCCCAAGTAATAGCAGTCCCATGTCCACCCACAAAAGCAATTGTCCCTGCCAATAATCCAAAGATGGGAGGACAGCCCACCAGACAAGCCATCAAAATACCCACAGTATTTTGAATAAATAGAAATGCGATCATTGCTCCAATCACTGCTAGGAGGGTTTGTCCTCCCTCTTGTAAAAATTTAAAGCGAGCGGCAAGACCAATCGTACTGAAGAAAACTAGCAGCAGGTTGTCTCGCAAACTGAGATCAAATTGCAGTTGCCAAGACGAGGAAATGCTGAGACCAGCCACAACCCCACTACCAATCAACCCCCCTGTGACCGAAGCAGGAATATTAAAATTTCTGAGCAGGGGAATATGGCGGGTTAGGAGAATACCGAGAGCCAACATAAAAATGCTGAAGAGCAGAAATGTCTCGCAATTGACGGTAATAGGAGAGTCGATCATCTAACTGGCCTGTCTACTCAAAAAGGCCACACATTCGATATGAGCAGTTTGGGGAAAGAAGTCAACGGGCTGAACCCGACTCAAAGTATATTGCCCAGAATGGCAGAGAAGTTTCAGATCGCGGGCTAGCGTGGCTGGATGACAACTCACATAAACAATTGTTTGAGGATTCAGAGTCAATAGTTGTTCAATAACGTCTTCATGACAGCCTTTACGAGGTGGGTCCAAGAGGATAACGTCAGTTGCAAAGGGAATCGCGTCCAAACAGTCCTTGGCCGCACCAACGATGAAAGTAGCATTGGTAATTTGGTTCAAGGAGGCATTGACTTGAGCTTGTTCAATAGCAGCAGTTTGCATTTCAATCCCCACAATCTCTTGGACGTGCTGAGCGATGGGCAGTGTCAACGTACCGATTCCACAGTAGACATCAACCACCCGTTCATGCCCACGCAGTTGAAGATATTCAAGAATGGTATTGAGCAACACTTCGGCTTGTTCAGTATGGATCTGAAAGAATGTATCGGGACGAAGCTGAAAAGTCAGGCCTGCAAAGGTTTCGTTTAGATAGTTGCGACCGGCTACGCAGGTGGTTTCTGCCCCAAAGATTCGATTGGTTCGCTGCGTGTTGAAGTTCAGACAAACACCAACCAATTCAGGATATTGATCCAGCCACTGCTGGGCCTGATTTTCTAAATCTGGGAGTTTGGTAATGCTGTGCTGGCTGCCGTTGATCACTAAAGTTAGCAATACTTCTCCTGTGCGACGACCGATACGCAAGGAGAGGTGACGAATAAAACCACGATGATTCTGCTCGTTATAAATGGGCCAGTCTTGCTTTTGGATATCTTCCTTAATATCAGCTAAAAAAATATCGAAGTGTGGATCTTGAACAGGACATTGATTGAGATTGATTAACTTGTGGCTACCCTTACGATAGTAGCCAGCCTGAACCCGTCGAGAGTTAGAATTGAGAACGATAGGATAGGTTACTTTATTGCGATAAGCAAATGGCGAGGGAGCTGCTAACACCGGTTCTACAGCAAAAGACTGAAACTGGCCAATTCGCTCTAGCGCCTGAATTACCTGATCTTGCTTAGCGATGAGCTGATGAGCATAGTCAACGGGCTGCCACTGACACCCACCACATTTATCGGCGACAATGCATTGCGGTCTGACCCGATGCGGAGACGGTCTGATGATGTGCTGTAGCTGCCCATAGGCATAACGTGGTTTGACCCGAACCAATCGGACTGAAATCTGATCACCAGGAACAGTGTTTGGGACAAATACAACTCGTTGCTGATCGCTCCAGCGGCCAACACCATCTCCATTCGGACTGAGATCTAATATCTCTACTTCAATCAAGTGGCCCTGTTGCCATGTGACCCCATGATCCGATGTAGATGACATTGATAGAGATGGATTATCGATCGACATAATAAAACAGACAAGATATTAGACATAAGAACAACATAGTGAGATTTATCAATTAAGCAACTCACGAATGTTGACAGGGACAGTGCTGCTGCTAGAGCCAATTGCAGTTTGTCCACTACGACAATGCATCCTTACTCGACTAGGGCTACCTAAAGTTGAAGATTTTGATTAGCCAAAAAATCTTCAGGTCAATTCAACTGAGGTTAGCCCGTCTTTAGATAGCAATACTAATAAGGAGATATATTCCTCGTATCACTAAGCATGGATATCGCTAACCTTCATTTTCACACGACAACCAAACAAGAACTGAGCCTTGCTATAGCAAGGCTCAGAACAGTCAACAGCCAATATAAATCAATTAAAACTAGACTTGAACAATTTCGCCCGAAGCCTGTAGTCGGGCCCGAGCTCGTTTGTAGTCTCGCTGGGCTTCATAACGCTCTTGTTTATCTTCGCTTTGTTCGGACTGATCTAACCTAGCTTGAGCAGCGGATAAAGCAGAGCGGGCTTCTTCGCGATCAATCGCATCACCACGCTCAGCACCATTGACCAGAATGATGACTTCATCGTTTTCGACTTCAACGAAACCACCCATTAAAGCAATAGCTACCCAGTCTTTGCCTGGACGAACCCGCATGACACCAACCTCAAGGGCTGATAGCAAAGGAGCATGGCCTGTTAGAATGCCGAGTTGGCCTGTCGTGCTGGGTAAGATGACTTCTTCAGCCGCAGAGTCCCAAACTGTTTTATCAGCAGCAATGACTCGAACTGTTAATGACATAGTGCCTCCTTACTTGCCTTCAGCTTTCATTTTTTCAGCTTTGGCAACAGCTTCATCAATGTCACCGACTAGATAGAAAGCCTGCTCTGGGAGTTCATCTAGTTCACCTTTAAGAATCTTTTGGAAACCTGAGATGGTTTTCTCAAGAGAGACATACTTGCCAGGAGACCCCGTAAACACCTCAGCTACAAAGAAGGGTTGAGAGAGGAAACGCTCAATTTTTCGAGCACGGGCCACCGTCAGACGATCATCCTCAGACAATTCATCTAGACCCAGAATGGCAATAATGTCTTGCAATTCTTTATATCGCTGCAAGGTAGACTGCACAGCCCGAGCTGTTGCATAGTGTTCTTCACTGACAATGCCAGGTTGCAACATGGTCGAGGCTGAATCCAAGGGATCCACAGCAGGGTAAATACCTTTAGAAGCTAACCCCCGAGAGAGCACAGTGGTTCCGTCTAGGTGCGCAAAAGTGGTCGCAGGGGCAGGGTCAGTCAAGTCATCCGCAGGGACATAGACCGCCTGAATGGAGGTAATAGATCCTTCTGTAGTGGATGTGATCCGCTCTTGCAAGTCACCCACGTCGGTCCCCAAGGTAGGCTGATATCCGACTGCAGAGGGCATCCGACCCAGTAGCGCTGACACCTCAGAACCCGCTTGCACAAAGCGGAAAATATTATCAATGAACAACAGCACGTCTTGCTTATTGACATCGCGGAAATACTCAGCCATGGTCAACGCGGACAGACCCACTCGCATTCTGGCTCCGGGGGGCTCGTTCATCTGGCCGTAGCACAGGGCAATCTTGGAATCGTTGAGGTTTTCCTCGTTGATTACACCGGATTCCATCATCTCGTTGTAGAGGTCATTGCCCTCACGAGTACGCTCGCCTACACCCCCAAACACGGAAACTCCCCCGTGATTGGTGGCAATATTGTTGATCAATTCCATCATGATCACGGTTTTACCAACGCCAGCACCCCCAAAGAGGCCAATCTTGCCACCTCGGCGATAGGGTGTGAGCAGGTCAATCACCTTAATGCCTGTCTCAAAGACCGAAGGCTTGGTTTCTAAATCGGTTAGCTTAGGCGCAGGACGATGAATCGGGAAGGTTTCGTCGGTCCCTACATCTCCTCTGTTATCTACGGGTTCACCCAAGACGTTAAAGATACGTCCCAGGGTCGCTTTACCCACGGGGACTTGAATGGGGGCACCTGTATCTGTAACTTCCATGCCGCGGACAAGACCGTCCGTAGAACTCATGGAAACAGCGCGGACTTGGTTGTCGCCTAGGAGTTGCTGTACTTCGCAAGTAACAGCAACATCGTCTCCGGCTGAATTTTTGCCTGTCGCTTTCAAAGCATTGTAAATTTTGGGTAGCTTACCGTTAGGGAATTCGACATCCAGAACGGGACCAATAATTTGAGAAATGTAACCCGTATTTGACTTATTCGTGGTGGTGACCATGCTCACGCCTACTCTGTTGTGATAACTGTTTGAGCTGCTAATGCACGCAGCTTAATATATGATTTCGCCATTCCTAAACCTATCACTTAAGGGGTCTAACGTAAACTTTCTTTTCAAAATTCTAATTTATCTTTGAATCACTCGTTTCCTACTGTAGGAGGCATTCACATCACTAGCAGATTTCGGTAAAAAGCACTCGCACAGTTAGCTGAACATCAGCAGATCGTTGGACTCCTTAAACAAATTAAGAATATTGAGGGAGACGAGAGAGTTCTAGGTATCATATCCATTCAGTATTGTCAGGGATAACAGCAGTGGACCCTGCTGAATCGTGGTCGGAAATCCTGTATCCGGTATATCCTATTAAGTTGTCGGTATCGCGCAGCGGAATAATTGGGATGTGATTGATCTAAAGCAGCTACGGGATAATCCTGAAGCGTTTGCAGAGCGCTTAAGTCGTCGAGGAGACTATGATCTGCAAGGGATTTTAGACCTGGACTTCAAACAACGCGAATTGGAAACGCAGCGATCGCACCTCCAAGCTCGCAGCAATCAAATTGGCAAAACCATTGGCGATCGCATCAAATCAGGCACCAACCCCAAAGACCCCGAGATCCAAGACCTACGGCAACAAGGGAGTCAAGTCAAAGCCACTCTCAGTGACCTAGAACCGCAAGAGCGTGATCTCAAAACCGAAATCTCAAAGTTGTTGCTGACGATCCCCAATCTACCCAGCGATGACACCCCTATCGGTAGCAATGAAACCGCCAATGTAGAAGTACGTCGGTGGGGAGAGCATTACATTCCCCCAATGGCCCATTTGCCCCACTGGGAAATCGGGGAAAAGCTGGGCATTCTCAATTTCGAGCGCTCCGTCAAAGTTGCCCAAAGTCGATTTGCGACCTTGGTGGGTGCGGGTGCCGCCCTGGAAAGAGCCTTAATTCAATTTATGCTCGATCAGCAAGTTGCAGCAGGGTATGTCGAAGTATTGCCTCCGGTATTGGTCAACAGTGACTCCTTGATGGCCACGGGACAACTTCCCAAATTCGCCGAAGAAAGCTTCAAATGCGAGCAGGATGATTTGTGGCTAAGTCCCACGGCCGAAGTCCCAGTGACGAATCTATACCGAGACGAGATTTTCAGTACTGATGAGTTGCCAATCCTCCACTGTGCTTATACCCCTTGCTTTCGGCGGGAAGCAGGCAGTTATGGTCGCGACACCCGTGGCCTCATTCGGTTGCATCAGTTCAATAAGGTTGAGTTGGTAAAGCTTGTTCACCCTAGCGTCTCTGCCGCTGAGCATGAAACCTTAGTCGCAAATGCCACAGCTATTTTGGAAGGATTAAAACTACCCTACCGAGTGATGGAACTGTGTACCGGAGACTTGGGGTTTTCAGCAGCGAAGTGCTATGACCTTGAAGTATGGCTGCCCTCAGCCGACTGTTACCGGGAAATTTCGAGCTGTTCAAATTTTCACGATTTTCAGGCTCGGCGCGGTAATATTCGGTTCAAGGAATCGGGTCAAAAAGGCACGCAATTTGTGCATACCTTAAATGGATCTGGCTTGGCCGTTGGCCGCACAATGGCTGCAGTATTAGAGAATTATCAGCAGCCAGATGGGTCAGTTCGGATCCCTGACGTGTTGCAACCCTATATGAAGTGTGAAGCGCTATCAGCTCCCCACAACTGAGAACCTTCTACAATAAGTGGGGAATGATGGCGCTCATTGAGGTGATATGGCTAGATCCGTTGCCCCATTGATGTTGTGTGTTCAACAACCCAATCAGTTCAGTTCCTAGCTCAGTTCAAAAAAGGGAGAGCATCACTACTATGCGTCTAAATCGTGTCCTGGCCTTGGCGCTAGTCACCCTCTGTTTACTCGCTGCTTTAGGCAACTGGTTAGGCGGATCAATGGGCAGCAGCAGTACATCAAAGGTAAAGACATCTGCTAACGTTGCTCTCATCAATATCTATGGTGTGATTAGTGACGAAGCCTCAGGTGGACCTTTTAGTTCAAGTGCTGGGGCGAATGCGAATCAAATCATAGATATCATTCGACGTGCCCGCGACAACGAAGACATTAAAGCCATCTTGCTCCGCATCAATAGTCCTGGGGGAACAGCTGCTGCGTCTCAGGCTGTCTACGAAGAGCTGATGCGAACCCGCCAGGAAACAGATATTCAAATTATTGCTAGTTTAGGAGATGTGGCAGCTTCGGGTGGCTATTACGTAGCCAGTGCCGCCCACCATATTGTTGCCAACCCCTCCTCTGTGACGGGCTCTATCGGGGTGATTGTCCGCACCCAAAATGTCTCGTCTTTGCTCGATAAAGTTGGCGTACGGACCAGCACTATTCAGAGTGGACCATTAAAAGATATTCTGTCCCCTTTTCGGGATACAAAACCCGAGGAGCAGAAAATCCTCCAAGGGGTTGTCGATGAATCCTATCAACAATTTTTAGAGGCCATCGTTGGTGGTCGAGATCTGTCTATGGCAGAATTGAAGCCTTTAGCAGATGGTCGTATTTTTACCGGAACCCAGGCCCGCGAGCAGAATTTAGTGGATTCCTTGGGCAATTACTACGATGCCTTGAAAACAACCGCTAAACTTGCCAAGCTTCCCGGAGAGCCCGAGGTGCGTGATTTTGGCAAAAGTAGTTTGTTCGAGGGCTTCGCCCCCTTTTTATCTTCTGCCTCTAGCCAAAAACTACCGATGGATTGGCTATCAGCAGAAACCCAATGGACCCGCTGGCATAAAATTCCGATGACTTTAATGGAGTAAGTGATGCTGGATACCCTATTTGCAACTTTCTTTGGCCCCCAACCATCTCGAAGGGATCAGCCCGTTGCGGTGGTGATTGGCTTTGTCCTTCTCAGTATTTTGGCGTTAAATGCGGCGGGCAAAACTGGGTTGGGGATTGCAGGGGTGATTATTTTCTTCTTGCTGTTTTTGGTGGCTGGCTTACTGGGTTGGCTGTGGTTATCGGCAGCCCTCAACTTTTTTGCCCAATGGTTGGGTGGGCAAGGGAGTGCTCAAGACACTTCAAGAGCTGTAATGGTGGGATCATGGCCCTTGATGATCTCTGGACCTGCGATCGCAGCCTCGCGCTGGCCAAACCTCTTGGGACAGTTCTTAGGGTTATTGCTCGGTTTAGTGGTGATCATCGGCACCCTCACAACCTTGACAAGATCGTTATACCAAGCACATCAATTCCATTGGCACAAAGCATTACAGGCCGTTGCGCTTACCCTAGTTAGCTCTCTGCTAGCGTGGTTAGGACTTATACTATGGCCCTTAGTATTGGTACTAGGGTTTTAGAAAAAACCAACCCCCATCAACATTTATTCATTGACTGCAATAATTTATAACTTTATTTGTCTGTTTTTTAACAAAAAGATACTGATCCCCAGTGATTTTCAGTGCATCCACCCAGGTGAATTTGATAGCATCTGGGAAACAATAGGATTAAGTAATTAATTCTGTTGAACAGGCACAACTGCATAGGGCTCAATTATGCTTCAAGACCCATCCAATACAATGTTCTGGACTATCATGGTCTGTGAATTTCTAGTCGCTTTTGGTTTAATCACCTATCTCGCCCAAGGCGAAAAGCACCACAACAAACCTCAGTAGTCATTCCTTATTATTTGCAATCAGCAATTTTCAACATACCTCCTAACATAGCCAACAGCAGCACAGATGAAACTGAGCTGCTTTTTCGCTTTAAAGTTTAGGCAATCGAGACGGGCTCAACCCAAAAGCTGACGAAAATAGCAGAAAAACAAACCTGATTTGGCTAGAGGCTAAGGCCCAATTCCTGGCTGCGCTACTTGTAAAGATCACTCTAGACAACAGAAAGACAGCTTAATTGTTACAATGCTTTACAAGACTACAGTATCCTACTATCCTGGTCCGCGCAGTGAGCAGTGATTAGTCAAGCTGATACTTTTGAGTCGTATCGTTCCAGATAGCAACTATGACCTTGGCTGACCCCACTTCCCCGCCCACACCAGCGCTACCTGCCTCTAAGCTGGCAGATTCGCAACCAGCGTTCTCAACGACCGTGACCACGGAGATGCCCGCTAACCTCTCCCCAGCCATTGACTTTGAAGCTTATGATCCCGTCAAAATTCAACAAAAATTTCAAGGTCAGATTTTTCGTGTAATACAACGTTGGGTGACTATCCTCTGGCCCTTCCTATTATTGCTGGGTCGACGCTGGTTGGACAAGCGTACCCCTTCCACCCCTGAGCGGCAAAAGCGACGAGCGATTCAACTGCGCGAAACTTTAACGGTGTTGGGACCCGCCTTCATCAAAATTGGTCAAGCCCTGTCCACCCGACCCGATATTTTGACAGGCCCTTATTTAGAAGAGCTATCTAAACTTCAAGATCAGCTCCCTCCTTTTTCTAGTCAGATTGCCTACCGATTCATTGAAGAAGAACTCGGCCTGCCACCACAGGATCTCTACGCACAACTGACACCAGAACCGATCGCTGCTGCTTCCTTGGGGCAAGTCTATAAAGGGCGGCTGCATACGGGCGAATGGGTAGCAGTTAAAGTTCAACGCCCTGATCTAGCGGAACAGGTCACCCTTGATATTTATATTCTGCGAGGATTAGCGGCCTGGGTCCAGAAAACCAACAAATCCATTCGCAGCGATTTAGTTGGCATTCTTGATGAATTTGCCGGACGGCTGTTTGAAGAGGTGGACTATACCCGCGAAGGCCGTAATGCCGAGCATTTTGCCCAGCTCTATGGCTATTTACCGGAGATTTATGTCCCCAAAATTTATTGGGAATATACAAATCGTCGCGTATTGACGATGGAGTGGATCACGGGAACCAAGCTCAACCAACCCCAGAAAATCCAGGCCCAAGGGATTGATGCCCGTCACTTAATCGATGTAGGGGTGCAATGTTCGTTGCGGCAGCTCTTGGAGCATGGTTTTTTTCATGCCGATCCCCATCCAGGTAATTTGCTAGCGACCCCTGATGGCCAATTGGCTTACTTAGATTTCGGCATGATGAGCGAAATTAATCTAGAACAGCGGTATGGATTAATCAATGCCATTGTCCACATCATCAACCGCGAGTTTGGAGCTTTAGCCCATGACTATGTTCACTTAGGATTCCTGACTCCAGAGACTGACTTAGAACCCATCATCCCCGCTCTAGGCGTAGTATTCAACAATGCTTTGGGTGCTAGTGTGGCAGAACTCAATATTCAAAGTATCTTTGACCAACTCTCAGACATTATGTATGAGTACCCTTTTCGGGTGCCGTCCTACTATGCCTTAATCGTCAGGTCTTTGCTAACGATGGAAGGCATTGCTATCGGTGTAGACAAAGACTTTAAAGTACTGAGTGCAGCCTATCCCTACGTTGCTAAACGAATTTTGACGGATCCAGCGCCTGAATTGCGGCAAAGCCTGAAAGACTTGCTGTTTAAAGAGGATAGTTTTCGCTGGAATCGTCTGGAAAATTTGATGAAGAATGCCCGCAATAACTTCGACTACGATCTGAGCGGCTCTTTAGACCAGGCCCTCGATTACCTGTTCTCAGAGCGAGGGGAACTCATTCGTGATCGCATCGCCCAAGAAATTGTCAATGGTATTGATGCCTTTGGACAATCAACCTGGCAAGGTCTCACAGCTAAATTTCGAGAACAGATGGGTTGGGAAACCCATGCAAACTCCATTGCGAGCTTAGAGGCTAACTTAGGTCACATTCAACGGATCACCAGCTTATTGCAAGAAACACCAGGCTACGATCCGATTAAACTCGCTAGCGTTATTCCGCCTCTGTTAGTAAAATCTGAAACTCAAGCATTCGGTCAGCAAATTGCTACGGGTTTAGTCCAAAAAGCTATGGTACGGATCATCCGTGAATTTCTATTGCCTGAACCCACTGATCCGCTACCACAGATAAACTACATACCACCCACAACCTTCACCCCAATGGTCAAATCCAGTTAGTTGGGTGCAATAATGGCGGCAGAAAAACCTTTGGTACGGAGCTGCTTGCCAAGTTGTTGAGCCGCTGTTAGATTCTCTAATGCCCCCATTTGGATCTGCTGTCCCTCTCCTACACTACTAATCAGAAAAGCCGTAGGAACTAGTTGCTGTGCTTGCTGCAGAGATACAGGGTTATTGTAAGGAAGCACAACATAAAACATCTTAGTCTGAGACTTTTGATCCTTAAGAATGGGGGCGAGATCTTGGGAGGCTGTCGCTTGGGGTAGTAGCGTTGGGCTACCTGAGGCAAGGGCAGATGATAGCGCCGGTGTAGAACTAGATTTAGGTTGTAAACGGCTTAAGTTATCTAAGCTGACATCAGAAAACTCTTTCTTGGACAAATCTGGGCCATCAGTCGCCACTATATCGGCAGACGTGTCGCCAGAACTAGCAGTAGGCGATGGAGCAGACATCCCTGGCTCTATCGTTGATGCCGACGATTGGGTTTGCCCAGGCTGGGGGCGGTTGGGAGGCCAAATTTTTTTGCGCAACCCTGAAGCAGATAGCACTAGGATGATCGCTAATGTCCCCAGCAGACCTAGCCCTAGTAGCAAGACCAGTCTATTAAAAGTAAATTTGCTGGGTTTAGAAGGAGGGTCTGATTCTGTAGAGGAGTCCTCTAGATGCTGTCGCAACGCAGTCGAAGAGTCTAAATAGTCTTCGATGGCTAGATCCAAATTAGAGGCATGCAAATTCTCCTCCTCAGCTTCAGTAGATAAAGGGGCGCCCTCGATAGTATCACCCTGGTCGACAGAGGGTGGGGAGATAGACTCCAAAACTGCTTCATGCTGCTCAAGGTTATCTGTAGAGGCCTTTTGGGTCGTCTCAGTGTTAGTATTCACTTGAAACAGCGCCAACTCTGAAGGCGTCAAATCCTCATCTGTAGACACTAGATGAGATTCTAAGACAACTTGCTCAGAATCAAAATTGTCCAAATTCAAGGATGAATCGGATGTCAGCGTTTCTGTGCTTGCAGGTTCTGTGATAGCTTTTTCAGCGGCTTGTGGCAAACACTGGGGTTCACCAGCCTCCTCATCAGTTTCTGGATCAGGGAGGGTAGCTAGAGTCTGATATCGTCGAAAAAGTGCGATTTCCGACTCAATAGTCATGTCTAAGGTACCCAGCGCTGCTTGCAATGTAGGGTGAAGGCGGGGGTGGGAAGTAGAAGAGCCAGTCATAAAGGTTATCCATATCCATAGGAACTAACCATTTCCCATAGTTATACAAAGACTATTTTTGTTTTACCTTATCGTTGTACTGAAGATGAGGCAGATGTAGACAATTGCATGGGCTGAGAAGGTTCTGTAGGAGTTGAGAATAATATCACTACAGAGGTGAGGCTGATCCCGTTGAACACTGCTGGTCACCAGCAAAGTACCCATTAGCACGTCGGAAGAGCTACTCAGCTAGACCTCAATAATCTAGGAGCAGATAACTTTATGAAATATTAAAAACTGTTACAGCTGCCCTATGATAGTTACCGTCTTATCTGAGAATGGTCATTGGAGGCGTTCTACCTTTGAACAAATTCATTTCGATTATTTCAAAGTGGTTTAGTCCAGACAAGAGTTAGTATTAAAGATATGGCATACGGAATCAATGATTTCAGTATTCATTTCTGACAATAATATCTAGTTGTACTGGTTTTGCAGACAAGAAAAACTAGTTGTAATTTTTGGCTAGTGGAGTCAGATAACTTTTTTTAATTTGTCGACTTTTAACAAGGAAGCAGGTAAGGAAGCTAGATAATGATGGAAAACACAATCACCTCTGTGATTACCTCATTTGATCTTCAAGGGAAATATATTGATGTTGGAGCTTTACAACAGCTCAAGCATAACTTTCAGATCGACGAGCCAAGGTTGCGTGTAGCAGATCTCATTCGTGACAACGCCGCCGCCATTGTCAAAGGAGCTGTTGCCAAATCTTTGAACAACGCAGACGATAATGGACTGCATGCCACTCGCCGCTACGCAGCTTGTGTCCGTGATTTGGACTTTTATCTACGCTATTCTACCTATGCAATGGTGGCTGGAGATACTTCTATCCTGGATGAACGAGTTCTAAATGGTTTGAAGGAAACTTACTTGGCACTAGGTGTACCACTAGCAGCAACGGTAAAGGCAATTCAAGCGATGAAAGAAGTCACTACTGAGTTAGTTGGTGCTGAAGCAGGTTGCGAAATTAGTCTTTACTTCGACCATCTCTGTACAGGGCTTAGCTAAAGTTTGCTTTTTCCTTGATTTAATGAAGTTCAAGAAACGCTGCTTATAGCTTTGGTAACCACAGTAGCGTTTTTTGCCGTCTCAGTTTACCTACTCTTGATCAACCACTTTCCCCGACCAGCGAAATTCTCCTGGGGTAATGTTTTTGCTAGCAGCCAACTGGGCTGCCAAGAGCTGGATAGGCAGAATTTCTAACATCGGGTAGAGAAGAGACTCCTCTTTCAGGTTAGGTAGTGGAATTTCAACACTTGCTGGTACACCGGGCCGCCCTATACAGACTAATTTGCCCCCATAGTTCAAAATATCTGAGGCTAGGCGTTGATTCAGGTCAAGGCTTTGATCCGGACTGGTTAAAACCACTAGTCCAATATCGGCGGAGACCATCTCTCTTGGTCCATGACGAAACTGTCCGCCTGAATAGCCTTCTGCAGGTAATCGAACTCCTTCCTTAAAAATCAAGGCTCCGTTCTTCGCCGTCGCTAAGGCAGGTCCCCGACCAATGATGGCAATATAGGTACATGATTTGAGAGCGTGAAAGGATGCGGTAATAGCTGGGTCAGTTTGCTGAAGAACCGTCTGCATTGAGGCTGCGATCGCATCTCCCCTCTCAAAATCCTGAGCGTGCAATCTCCCCGCCAAAGCTTTGGCTATGAAATTAAGTAGTAGCAAAGAACTAGTATAGGTTTTTGTGGCAATTCCTACTTCAGGCCCCGCATGAGTGAACAGGGAAAAATCGCTTTGATCCGCCAAGGTATTTTGATCAGAGTTAGTGACACTGATGACGACCGGAGGCTGCTGATGACGGCGACGACGAATCTCTATCTGCTCCACCAATCGCTGCATCTCAACGCTTTCCCCCGACTGAGACACCGCTATAATCAAGCAAGGAGTGTCCAGCAAAGCTGGCAGGTAATGAATTAAAGCCGAAGCTTCAAGATGAAGTGCTGTTTTGCCCTGCTGATTGAGGTAAAACCAAGCAGGATACAGAGCATTATAGGAAGCCCCCATACCCGTCAACAGGATAAGACCCTGGCGATCAGCAGCGATGCGTGACCAAACTTGATCCTGTTGATAGGTTTGCACCAAGGCACGCAGAATTTGAGGTTGTTCAAGGACATCAGACTGATAACTCATAAGCTTAAGGCGTGGAGTCCGAGCCAATGGGGGCTCCAGCCGGAATGTCTTGGCCTTGAACAGGGGGAGGAGCACATGCCTTCTGTTGGCTATCGCTCAATTCAGCAACAGGAATTCTTTCGGTCACCCAAGCTGCCAGTTGAGACTGTTCTACCCAACCGATTTGGGGCTCAGAGTTGGCCACGGATGTAGTATTCAAGTCCTGGGATGTTGCATCACCGGATGTTGCATCAATCAGTTGAGTCACTGGGCTAGAAATAGAGTCTGCCCCTTCTTTGTCTTCCAGTTCGCCAGGGGCAAAGCTACCCTCTCCCTCCTGCTTAGGTGGAGCGGCATCCTGGCCAGCTACAGTTCCACACGTCCGAATTCGAAACGCTCGAATTGCACTGGGGTTATCAGGTGCAACACCTGTTTGAGGAGGAGGATAAAGCTCATCAATCACGATGAGATGGCCTCTAGGAACGGTAATTGTTGAAGTGAGAGCAGACCTAGGCGAATTAGGATTAGGACTAGGGGATTGTGAAGGCTGTTGGATATCTGAAGGCTGTTGGATATCTGAAGGCTGTTGGATATCTGAAGGCTGTTGGATATCTGAAGGCTGATCAGCTATCTCTAAGAGTTCTCTAGGATTCTGCACAACGGGGATCTGGACGGTTTGCTTATCGGTCCCTAATAGTCGGAGTGCATCCCTCTTTTGAGCTTGGGTTAAATCTAAAATAGGAGAAATTTCAGGTGAGCTGGCAGTAGGGGGCGGAGTAGTAGGAGAGTTAGCCTTAGGGGAGTCAAGAGCCGGACCCTTGAAAAGCCCCAATTGATAGACCACTGCGCCGCCAACACCCAGTAATAGCAATCCCAGCAGGAGGAGTAACAGCCCTCCAACTCTCCGCTTGCGAGGAGGGGGAGCTTCCCGCCTAACGGCCTGAGTTGTCGGTAATACGGTTGGAGAAGCGCTATCAACAGCAGTTGGCGCCGAGATCGGTGTGCTGTCCAACAAACTAGAAGATCCTGCTCCTTGGCGCTGCCGGGAAACATGGCAATGGACGAGGCCGACGGTGACATTATCATGGCCATTGAGCTGATTGGCCAGTTCGATCAGACGCTTGCTAGCACTGGCTAAATCAGTACCGCCCTGCAGAAGTGGCAACAATTCCTCTCGCCAAATCATATCAACGCGATCGTAGTCACTCAGACCATCAGAGCAGAGCAGAAAAAGGCAGTCTTCATCCAAGAGAAAGCGTTGTACTGTCGGTCGGAGAACGGAAGAAGAGGCCATTCCCAATGCTTGTACAAGTGAGCCAGAAGCAGGCTGCATTAAGGCTTCTCGGTAAGGGACATAGCCTAGCCTCACCTCACGCGAGGCAATATCGTCGTCTACCATAATTTGGTAACATCCCTGGGTCGTAATTAAGTACGCCCGGCTATCACCAATATGAGAGATATAGATTTGGTGGGTTTGAGACAATGCGGTGACGAGAGTCGTTCCCATTCGCTGCCGATCTTGGCGCTGCTCTTGATCGTTCTGGTGGCAGATTAAATCATTGGCCTTAAAGGATGCATTTTCTAGCTCTGTAATCACCTCAGCTGGAGAAAGATCATCAATAGGGAGTTGAGTCAGATGGTCTCTCAATGCTTCGATTGCAATACCGGAAGCGACTTCCCCTCCAGCATGTCCACCAACACCATCACAGACAATGGCCATTCGTTCCATTGAGTTTTGGGTAACCGCACCATCAGCAGGGTAACAGGCGTCTTCATTATGCTCTCGCACCATACCTGTATCTGTGCGCGTGGCAATGTCAATTTTAATCCGATAAGCATTGTGGAGAGTGTTGATCCAACTTTCTAGCTGACTTAAGAGTTCTCCCGCAGAATCAATGCTACCGCTGGCTAATTTCTCACATAAAGTATCTAAGGAGGTTGCGAGTTTGCCATCTGTTTTGGGAATAAGCTGCTGCCAAACCTGACCGAGATCGGCCAGGCTAGGTTCTAGTCGAAAGTCATTTTCTAATTCCAGCAACCGCAGCAGTGGTCCTTCTACCCGGAGAAAGTCAGGTTGCAGCAGACTCGAAGCAACCCCTTGAATCCGTAGCGGTTGCCAAAGCTGAGCAATCTGCCAAAGCCAATGCACTTGTCTGAGAGGTTGGGCTTCAGACCACGTTTCAAATAAAGATACCCCTGTGCCTACTGATAGTCCTTCTTGTTCGCTTAGATCCAGATCAGCGTTACTGAGGGGAGCTTGCTCAAGTAAGAGGATAAGAGAAGATTCCGTTTCGGCTAAGGAGAGAAGCGTATAGATTTGTGGAATATGCAGACGATAAGGAAACAGCTTTAGGTACGGAACTAAGGTTTCGGGCAACTCTACGTTCATTTTCAAGGGGAGCCCTGGTTGCGTATCAAAGACCACTTGAGGCCCCCGAAATAAAAAGCGATCCGCTAAGGTATCACCCACTTGAAACATATCTGTGCGTGATCCCACCAACCACAGAAATCGCTTAGGTAGGTACGTCCCACACTTTTGGCAAAACTGATCTCGATCAGAATTCACTGCTCGACATCTAAGATTAGGACAATGCAATTGGGGTAGGGGTAGGGAATTTGGCATGTGAGTGGATAACGGATTTGGCCCTTGTTAGCAAGTATCTACGGGTTGCCCTCATTAAAGAAACGAATCGAGATACTTTACCTAAGAAGATAGCTTTAAAGCTATTTTTACCTGTGGAAGAGAGATACAAAACATATGTGTAAAGATGTTTAAACTGGAAGTACTCCCAATTTCAACCAGGTTAGCCCTTTCTAGACATCTAAAGTCTCTCTAGTGTACGTGTCTACCTCAATCTTTCAATCAGAGCAATTATTATTTACACCAAGGCAGCCGACAGCGGATGCGCTTCCGCTTATTTTCGCATTTCCGAACACGTACTGTGTAGGAATTACTAGCTTGGGCTATCAAGTGATTTGGGCAATGTTATGTGCACGCTCCGATTTACAGGTTAGCCGACTTTTTACAGATGTCCACGAACCATTACCAAAAAATCCTGAGCTGTTGGGGTTTTCGCTCTCCTGGGAATTGGACTATGCCAATATTTTGCAAATATTGGAGGACTTGGATATTCCTCGGCGAAGTCAGCATCGATCTGAAGCACACCCACTGATATTTGGAGGTGGTCCCGTGCTGACAGCGAACCCAGAGCCCTTTGCTGACTTTTTCGATGTGATTCTGTTGGGGGACGGCGAGGAGCTTTTAAATACCTTTATTGATCGGTTCCAAATGGTATGGGGGGCAGACCGGGCCACTCAACTCTTGGCCCTAGCCCAGGTACCGGGTTTGTATGTCCCTAGCTTGTATGAGGTACGCTATCAGTCGCCGACGGGGGCGATCGCAACCATTCGCCCCCGCATTGCTGATGTTCCGGCTCAAGTCACCAAACAAACCTATCGAGGTAATACCTTATCAGCTTCTACGGTTGTGACTCCTAAAGCAGCCTGGGAGAACATCTACATGGTAGAGGTTGTGCGCAGTTGTCCAGAGATGTGTCGCTTTTGTTTGGCCAGCTATTTGACCTTGCCTTTCCGCACGCCTGATGTCGAGCAGACGTTGATACCTCAGATTGAAAAGGGGGTGGCTGTGACCAATCGGATTGGTTTGCTAGGAGCTTCCGTCACGCAACATCCAGAGTTCGAACAGCTTTTAGATTTCTTTACTCATCCAGCCCAAGATCAAGTCCGGTTGAGTATTGCCTCGGTGCGTACCAATACCGTGACGGTAGAACTCGCTAAACTGCTATCTGAGCATGATACCCGCTCGATTACGATTGCGATTGAAAGTGGCTCCGATCGCGTTCGCCAGATTATTAATAAGAAGTTAGAAAATAACCAAATTCACCAGGCCGCGGCCAATGCCTACCAAGGTCATCTTAAAAGGATGAAACTCTACGGCATGGTAGGCATTCCTGGCGAAGCGGAAACAGATGTGGACGCTACGATTGACTTAATGCTGAGTTTGAAGCAGGAAGTCCCTGGATTACACTTGACGCTAGGGTGCAGTACTTTTGTACCCAAAGCCCATACGCCGTTTCAATGGTATGGGGTCGATCCCAAGGCGAAAAAGTCATTGCAGGTTATGCAGAAAAGATTGCGATCGCAAGGGATAGATTTTCGACCCGAAAGTTACAATTGGTCAGTCATTCAAGCACTGCTTGCCAGAGGCGATCGGCGTCTGTCTCATTTGCTGGAACTCACCCGCCATTATGGAGATTCCTTAGGCAGCTATCGACGTGCCTTTAAACAGCTACAAGGGCAACTGCCTGACTTAGCTTTTTATGTGTTTGATCACTGGCCGTTGGCACAAGTCTTGCCTTGGTCTCACTTGCTGGGCCCTTTACCCCAATCCACCTTAAAAAAACATCTACAAAGTGCTCAAGAGTTTTTCTGAGGACAGGCTTGAATATGAGCAACTCAAGTTACGGTTTCTAGCCAGAACTCAAGTGTCATGCGTCGGATATCCAAACCTTCCCAAACGGCTTGGTCCAAAGACTGGAGCGTCAGGGTAGCACTATTACCCTTAACTTGTGGGCAGTGTGAAGGAGAAGGTCGAACCCTGCCCTTCTTGTGAATTCACCCAAATTTGCCCTCCATGACGCTCGACTATCCGTTTACAGATCGCTAGACCAATCCCTGTTCCTGAATAGGTATCTTTGTGGTGCAAGCGTTCAAAAATAGCAAAAATTCGATCTGAGAATTGAGAATCAATGCCGATACCGTTATCTTGAATAGATATCGTCCAAGTATCACTAGCCTGAGTGGCCCAAACTCGGACCGTTGGGATATCCGCCTGACAATATTTGAGGGCATTGGTAATCAAGTTTTGCAGTAGTTGCCGTATTTGACCCGAATCAACCGATACAGTAGGCAAAGCATTCACTAAAATCAGCGCCTTCCTCTCCTCAATTACAAGTTCTAAGTCAGATAAGACCCCTTGTAAAACAAGGTCTAGATGGGTAGGTTTGAGATGAAGTTGAGTTTGACCGACGCGGGAATAGCCCAACAAGTCATCAATCAACGCTTGCATCCGAGTTGCCCCGCTGGTGATGTGGTGGATATATCGATCCGCCTTGTCATCCAGTTGATTTTGATATCGGTTAGCCAGTAAATCGCTGAAACTTCTAATTTTACGTAGCGGCTCTTGCAGATCATGAGAAGCAACATAAGCAAATTGGCTCAACTCTTGATTGGAGCGAGACAGCTCATCATTAAGCTGTTGCAATTTTGCCTCAGCTTGTTTGCGATCTGTAATATCGTAATGCATCCCCGCCATGCGGACAGGTTGCCCTTGTTCATCCCTTTCAACAACTTTGCCCAAATTGGCAATCCATTTCCATTCTCCCGATTTGGACCGCATCCGATAGTCGAAGGCATAGGGGACAGAACTATCCTGTAGATGAGCATTGAGTTTCTCGTTAATCCAAAGCATATCTTCAGGGTGAACCAAACCCTCCCAAACTTCATACTTGGCGAGTAGTTCTTCCTCTTCAAAACCAAATATCTGAACATAAGAAGGACTCCATTCCAACTCTCCTGTTTGCACCTGCCAATGCCACCAACTCGAATGTGAGGCTTCTAAAGCAAGTTCCAGCTGCTCTTGACTTCTCTGTAAGGACTGATAGGCCGTTTGGAGTTGCTGGGTTCGTTCTTGAACCCGCTGTTCTAATTCTGTATTGGCCTGCTTCAACTCCCGTTCTAATCGTTTACGTTCAGTAATATCCCGCCAACTCAAACGACCATGGAGAATCTGTCCGTCCTCCCCCCGAACTGCCCGCATGTTGAGGCTAACCTCTATCTTGCTGCCATCTTGATGTTGCAAGGCCAACTGAGCATCCTTAACTTCGCCTGTGGTCATAAAGTCATCCAGAGCCTTCTCGATCTGGGGTAGGCAGTCTGGATGGCATATCTCGTAGATAGAGGAACCTATAATTTCTTTCTTGCTATAGCCCAGCTTATGAGTCAGTGTTCGATTACAACGCACAATTTTTCTACTTTCAGCGTTTACGGACCCATACATATCTGGTGCATCGTTGTACAGATTTTGGTATTGAAGTTTGGATTTTTTGAGGACGGCGTAAGCTGTCTCTAATTTTAGTGTGCGTTCGTTGACGGATAACCGGAGCTGTTCAGTCTGAGAGTTCAAAGCTAGTTCAGTCTGTTTGCGCTCTGTAATATCATCTATCTGAACAATAAAGTTGGAGGGTTCACCTTTAAAATCGCGAACTAATGAAATACTCAACAGCGTCCAAATGATATGTCCCTGCTTATGGATATAGCGCTTCTCGAACTGACAGGCATCAATGCTATTGCAAAGTAATTGTTCGATATTATATTGGGCTGCTTCCAAATTTTCTGGATAAGTGATGTCCCGGAAATTAGTTTCTAAAAGTTCTGTTTCAGAATATCCCAGTATCTTGCATAGAGCAGGATTGACCTTGATCCAGTCGCCTTCAGGTGTAACTAAGGCATTGCCAACTAAGGCAAATTCGAAGGCATTGTTTACAAGGTTTTGGCTTTGTTGGAGTTCAGCTTCAATTTGCCGACGTTCTGCGATTTCACTCATCAGAGCCAAATTTGTAGTCGCAAGTTCGGTGGGGCTTTTCAAGGCCAAGGCTTGAGGGACAATTGGAAACAGTTCAACAGCCGTAAATACAGATACGGTTGCTGTGAGCGCTTTGGCTGATCCAGATAGCCAATAGGTAGGGTGCCAAAGAGTCCAAATTTCAAAAATATGGGTAACACCACAGGAAACGATGAAAAGACCAAATAAAGCAAAAATTTCGAGATGAGGTAGGTCCTTACGTTTGGAAACAAAATAGCCCAAGGTGCAAGGAATAGAAAAATAAGCAATTGCTATCAGCGCATCGGAGATCGCGTGGAGTAAGACAAGTTCGCTTTTCCAGAGATAACAATGGCCATGCGGAATATACAAAAGAACAGCATTACTTAAATGATTCCAGCCCATTTAACTTCCTTGCAGTTTTGTAAAGTGGTAGAGCATCAAATATCCCTGAATTAATCGTTCAGTGACTCAAAAATATGACTAGAGATGAAGAATATTTATAAAGATAAATATATTCTTGGAAAAACTAAAAGAATTTCAATTTACCGAAATGCATCAAACAAAAAGATAATGCTTCAAATATCAATTAGTCATTAGAAAAGTTTTTCTAAAACATAAGCTAATGCTCTTTAATATTCCCTGTTTAACACTTTGAGGAACAGGCTCAATTCAATTTCTTAAGAGAAAAACTAGATCTTAATTTATCGGTCAGAGAAGCTCCCTTCACGGAAGAACTTGTCGGCAGCCGCTTCATAGCGACGGCTTTGCATCAAGATATCAATAGCTTGGCCTTGCTTATCGACCGCTCGCCACAAATAGTATTTCTTGCCCTTAATCTTGATAACGCCTTCATCAAGATGCCACTTATCAGCAGGTTGGGGGCAGCGACGACAAATTTGATGGGCACAAGCTTGAGCAAACTTTCGACACCACCAGATGCCCAGGAACTCCAATGCTTTGAGCAAGTCCATCAAAGCCTTCCTGAATTCCCCCTAGCCTACAACGACACCTATGGCCATTTAAAAGGAGATAAGGCCCTCAAGTTGCTCGTGCGGTCAGGCGCTGCTTGAAACGTCTGGCTGACCTGGCTGCACGGTATGGGGGTAGAAGAGTTTGTTACCCTTCTACCCGAGGGGGCAGTCCACGTTGCTGCTCTATATCGGGCCAAGACAGATAGACGCGATCAGGTCTCTGCGGATCTGTCTCTCAATCAATCTTGAAAACTGTATTATTGATAAAGATACTTAATATTTTTTTTATTTCAGCTAAAGCATCTTCTCTCCAAACAGGAATACGGATGATGAAAGATCTTGGTATTGCCTTGTTGAAAAAAAAATCTGCAATCGTGGAAGAGTGGATTAACGCAGTCCGTTTAGACTTCGAATTTCAGACTACAAAAGAATTATCATTCAATGCCGTAAGGGATAGCATTCCTTCAGTCTTGGAGGCAATTGCATCTCTATTAACTCAAGCGATCGCTGATCAACCTCGCAACTTAGAGCAAAAAAGTGTAACTCATGGCCTAGTTAGAGCAGAACAAGGATATGATACAACCGAAATCATTCGCGAGTATTGTCTATTGCGAGAAACGCTTTTTTCTCAATTAGCACCCGAATTACTCACGCTTTCTAACTTAGAGTTGCTGGCCACTACGAGAATGATTAATGTCAGTTTCGACACGGTGGTTTCATTTTCTATAGAAAGCTATATTCAAAGCCGACTTCAAGAATATGCTCAAATCCAAAACCAACTGTTGCTAACCAATCAAGAGCTAACTCGCCTAGTCAGTTCGCAAACAGACAATCTCTCTCACCTCAGTCATGAGTTAAAAAATCATTTAAATTCGATCATGGGTTTCTCTGAGTTGTTGTTGAATCAACGACAAACCCAAGCTTTCAACCAAGAGCAACTTGATCTTGACGTAAAGCTTATTAAGCATGTTCTTAGCAATAGTCATCAATTGCTTCGCCTCATTAATGATGTGTCTGAAGTCTCTCATTTCGATTTAGATCAAGTTCGGCTAGACATCATGCCCATTAATGTAAGTTCGCTCGTCCTCGATACGGCTAAAACCCTAGAGAACCCCGAACAAGAAGACATTAAGATGATGATTGATTGTGAACGTGCTCCTCGGCAAGTACTCACCGATCCACTGCGGCTGCAACAGATTATTACTAATGTCATCAGCAATGCACTTGACTATACCGAGACAGGAATCATTAATGTTACGTGTCAAATGACGGACGAAGACCAGTGGTCGCTTGTAGTAGCTGATACAGGTAGAGGTATTAGTTCTGAAGACCAAGCCCATATTTTTGAACCTTATTTTCGAGCAGGCTCAGAAGAAAATTATGTTCCCCAAAGTACTGGCTTAGGGTTGGCTATTGTGGCCAAGCTGGTAAAGCGGTTAAAGGGCAAAATTAGGCTAGTTTCTGAACTAGGCAAAGGAACAACTTTTACCTTGACCTTTCCCTGTAAGACTCCTGATTTATCAGTCCAGTCATAAATGCTATAAGATTTTAATTGATCCTTAAGATGATGTTGGAGTGCAGAAATAAATCTTCAGACCTCGACAATACAATCACTTAACAGAAAATTATTTATGGATAAGATAACACTACCACTCACTAAAAATATCCATAGACTTTGGTCAGACAACGAAGATTACTGCTACTTCGAAGAGAGTAACATACACTCTTTCAAATATTCATCTCAAGCTTTTCAACCTATAAATGCATGGAGGCTAGCTGACAGTGCTTTTGTAGCATACGCTAGTTGTGATTTTGCTAAAGTGCAATTTAAAAAACTTGGATTAGATAGATTTCAGTCGTTTTTCAACGGTAGCACGCAGTGTTATGTAGCAAGCAATGATATTTTTTCTATTATCACCTTTCGTGGTACTGAGATTCAAGATTTTAGTGGACTAAAAGATCTAGTAATTGACGTTCGCTTTAATCTTGTTGATTCTTCACTGACAGGTAAATTCCATAACGGCTTTAAAGATGCTCTTGATGAAATTTGGAGTGGAAGCTCTAATTTGCATGAGTATTTACAACAGCTCAAAGTAGACTATCCAACCATGAAATCATGGTTTACGGGTCATAGCTCAGGTGCTGCTCTTGCTATTTTAGCCGCCGGAAGATTCGGAAGTTCTCAAGGACTTTATACTTATGGATGTCCAAAATTATGCAACTCTGAATTTGCTAAATTTTTTCCTATAAAAACAAATTTATACCGATTTGTAAATAACAATGATTTCATTCCAGACCTCCCTTTTATTGATCCTGCCATTTCACAAACTACAACTAACAAGCTACCTTTTATTAAAGATTTAAATCTTCCGAAAACATCTATACCTATTCTTAAAATACCTGAACTATATCAATCAATAGGTGAGTTAATATACTTCGATCACAACGGAAATTTAACAAATCGAACTGAGTCTCTAGAGGTATTTGTTGATCGCTTTGTTGGGGCAGCCAATAATTTAATCGGATCTGCTTCTGATATCTTTCAGTTGCAGCTAACTAATTTCCCCACTAGCTTAGCGGATCATGCACCAATCCATTATTCAATAAATACACGGAATTACTTTATTGATGCAATAAAGTAAAACACCTATATATAGCAATTCGATATATGAATAGTTAGTCTAGTCTCTAGATATTTCCTTCAGAGAATCTATTGAAAATCTTAATCTTAATTTGATGCTCGAAATTCTATCTTTGATCAATTACCATCCAAAATTACTTCAATTTCTCGGGGGATTCCAACGTCGACCCTCTCTTTTTGCCCCATTTCGTCTGAAACGCATTCATCATCTGGTCTTTGTATACCTCATGGTCTGAATAGCGAATCACATCCAGACTAAATTGTAGTAGTCGGGGACTTACCACAATTTAGTGAGGCCAGTTGTAGACCCGACTAAAGTTCGCTTAGCAGGCAAAGATTGACGGTTGTCGATAGCGTCTTCCCATAGTCCCACCAAGGTCTGAAACGCTCGATCCCAACTGTACTGGTCAACACTAGAGGGGGCATAGTCTCCCATGCCTCGCCTTAGAGTAGGACTCTCGATCAGGGCTTGGAGTTTATCGGCAAAATCACTAATTGACTGTGGAGTATACAGATACCCATTACAGCCATGCTCAATATTCTCTACAACTCCACCCGCACGAGGGGCCAGCACAGGAATACCCGAGGCAAAGGCTTCTAAAATTGTCAGGCCCCGTGCTTCTTTTTCCGATGTAGTAATATGAATATCGCTATTGGCGAGCAGGGCAGGGATTTGTGCAGGAGCCACTCGACCTAACAGATGAACATGGGGCGTTAACGCGCCTAATTCTTGAGCAATTTCTGCTCGCATCGAACCATCACCCGCTACGATGAAAGCTATTTTATCTCGATTAATCCGGGACAACGCTTCTCGCATTGCTTTGAACGTAAAGCCCCAGCCTTTATCAGGAGTGAGCCGCCCTACAAACACAAGTTTAATTTGCTGATCCACCTGCGGTAGATCGTAGGCCTGGGCAAAGTAGTTGGAGTGACGCAGATTAGGACTAAAGTTATCGGTATCAAAGCCCACTAACCCTGCGTAATAGGTATTTTTAATTCCCAATTTTATGATTTTCTGTTGTGTAATCGGACTCGTCGTCAAGGTCTGATCGTAGGCATTGTAAACTCGTCGCAGCAGCAGCTTAAACAGATTCTGCAGGCCGGAAATGGCAGCAGGAGGCAAATCGAAGTAGTCCTCTGCATATTCGATAAAATTTGTGCGATAAAAGCACACACAAGGAATCCCAGCCTGTTTAGCATATTTGATACCTGGAGTTTGCCAAAGTCCTACTGACAGCCGTTCCGGCTCATCCACATGCAGAATGTCCGGCTGAAACTCCTCTAAAGACTGCATGAGGTACGAACGGGCTCGCCAACTGACGTTCCGCTCAAAGTCCAAACCCATAAACGCCTCGCTGGGTAAGTTGACGACTTCAATGTTGGGGAGAATCTCACCCGTATAGTCTTGCCAGTTGGGGTATACACTCGCCAATGCCTGATAGTCAGGACAAAATACTCGGACCTGATGGCCCCACTGACTCAGCTTTTTCATCCGGTTGAAGTCGGCGACCGTTACACCATCGACAACAGGGAGGAAACCAGAGGTAATAATGGCAATCTTCATGGAGAGGTTACTTCTTCAAAACTATAAGTGTCATGGATTTCTGGTTTAGATACTGATGAGTCTGGCCCTTTCACGGTGGGCAACTCTATATCCAAGCGACGCAAGCGATGACTTCTAAAGGCCATGACAGTCGCCAGCAAGTTGCCAATTCCCATGAGGAGAACCATGAGGGCAATGCCTCGGCCTTGCCCAATCCCGCCGATGAAGGGGCCTACAGTTTCTGCAAACGGGCCACCAGCCATCAAGGGTTCTAGGAAGTTTTCTACTAAAGGCCCCACGACGATATAGGCAAAGATCGCTAAAGATTTTTCAATCATTTGCTGAAGCGCAAATACTCGACCCTGGTAATGTTGGGGAACTTTACTCTGCCAAATCGCCTGGTTGCAACTAACAATGATGGGTTGAGCAAATAGATAGACAAATAATCCCATCGCCGCCAGCGGAATGGATGTTTGTAGCGCCGCCATGAGCATAATCAGAGCTTGCAGTGGGATGAAGTAGAGGAGACCATAAACCCGGCGTTTGGGTCCTCCCCAGGCTGTCATCACAATACTGCCCAGCAACAAACCACTCCCCCCAATAGAGAGCACATACCCTAACTCTTCCCGAGATCCAAAATCTAAAATCAGCGGCCAGAACACTACTTCTAAAATGCCTACGGAAAAGAAGTTGGTGGACATATAAAGTAGCAGCCGCGATAGCCCTGGGCGTTTGGTGATGTATCGCCAGGCAAACTGCATCTCTTGCAGTAGTCGGCGGATTTGGGGAGGTTTGGTCGATCGAGTGCGTTTGATTTTGGGGAAGCGGGCAATCATCAGGGTCGCCATCGCGATCAGAAACGTGCTGAAGTCGATAATTAAGATGCCGCCGATGCCCAAAATGCCGATGAGCAAACCTGCGATCGCAGGTGAAATCACCCGAGCAATACCGCGTGAAACCTGAACCATGCCGTTCATACGGCTGTATTGGCTAGCAGGAGTCAACTGAGCGATCGCAGCCGTATAGGCAGGCACTTGAAACGCGTTAAAAATCGAGTTAATACCCACCGCCAGATAGATGTGCCAAATCTCTAGCTGATTGGTCAAGACTAGAGCACCAATAATAAGTGTGCCAACGCCAGCTGCCGCATCACTGAGAATCATAGCCCAACGACGGTCCCAGCGGTCGATCAGTGACCCCGCAATGGGCGATATGAGCGTGTTAGGCAGGTAAGTAAACAAAATCACCAGTGCCAACTGGCTGATAGACTGATTTTGCTGATATACCCAAACGCCTAGGGCAAATTCTGTCAGTTTTGTCCCCAACAAAGACACAACTTGACCTAACCAAATCAGCAGAAAAGTTTGCATCTAATTCCCTTGTTCCTTCACCATCAAATCAACACATTCTTGTACTCAGACAACTGCTACGGTCCATCGCTGATTCCAGCCGTTGTGATTGATCTGTCTCTCTGAGCAGACACAGACTTTTCGCTTCTCACTTCAAGTGCCCCAGCGAATATTGCACCTAAACTGCAACAATGCCGCACGAACTGGATAAATTAGGGAATTGCAGATATTCTCATGTCTGCATTGAGTGGACATAGAAATCGTCATAAATTATCGAAGCTAAGCATGAAAAGAGATTCAACAAAGTGTGCTTTCTTGGTCCCCAAGACTTGGGATTAGACTCCTTGGTTACCGCTAGAGCAAATCTGTTGTATTAGCCAACAATCAAGATTAATTCAAATTAAATATGTTGGTATTTCAAATCCCAAAAATGCCCATCACTATTAACATGCAAAGATTTTATGACCTAGAAATACTATTTTTTGTTTCCTCACTGGAGAAACAATAGCACCCTTAACTATTGATAGAACGACTCAACTTACTTTGGGTGATTCGAAAGCAAAATTAAGTGCCAGTTAAGACTTGAATTTAAACCAGTATTAAATCCACAATGCAATCACTTCTGACCGAAGTCAAACCCGAGTGTTGAGATTTTTTAAGTGTCCAGTATGATATCCCCGATTCTCTTTGAAATCAGAAAAGCAAGATCCAATGATGCCCAGAAAACTCAGTCAATTAGCATTCTGCTCAAAAGTATATTGAGGATATGACCACGATTTCATAGAAGCTTATTGGCCAGAACTGAACCTATACGCCGATGGATTATCTGGCTGTGCGTGCGACGTCCTCAATCAGATTTTATGGACGAGAACAACTGTCCTCTCCGCAAATGGAATTAATAACTTTGTTCGTTGCTCCCCCCTTTATCGGTCAAGGGCAAAGAATCAGACAGTATGTCTGGCTATACACTATTGACTTGTGAGCATGAACGCTGGCTAGGAGAACGATGCGGTTATGGTTAGCAAAATATACTGCCTTTTGGGAGTGGAATTGAGGGACTTGCGCACGATTCCGACTTTCCGACTTTATGGTCCCGACGCTCCCCGACTGACATTTGCGATCGCCTGGCTTAGGCTATGGGATACCAGGTGCTGAATTTTGCTCTCCTAACAACCTGTCCTATATATGCCTTGACAACCCCGGCCACAGATTGATAGACAAAATTGTTGGCCGGACAATGACTGGGCACAGAGCATCATTCTCTGTGCCCAGTACGGGCTCCTTATTTATCCCTTAGTCACTCACACCCTAGTATTAATGAACAAATTCGATTACGCTACTTGCCCTACGGATCTAGACCCGACTCGTTTACCGCAACATGTCGCCGTGATTATGGATGGCAACGGTCGTTGGGCCAAACGCCAAGGTTTTCCTCGGATTGCTGGACACCGTCAAGGGGCACGTGCTTTAAAAAATTTAGTGCGCTGTTGCAAAGATTGGGGCGTTTCGGCCCTAACTGCCTATGCCTTTTCTACGGAAAACTGGCGTCGCCCCCTGGAAGAAGTAGACTTCCTACTGGTGTTGTTTGAGCGTCTATTACGCCAAGAATTGGCTGAGATGGATCGAGAAGGGGTGCGGATCTCGTTCATTGGCGATTTATCTCCGCTTCCGTCCTCGCTGCGACGAGAAATTGATCATGCCATAGAAGCGACAATTGACAACCAAGCCGTCCACTTTAGTGTGGCTGTCAATTATGGCAGTCGGGCTGAACTGACCCATGCCTGCCGCCAAATTGCGGAGCAGGTTCAACAAGGGACTTTACAACCAGAAGCGGTCGATGAACAAGTGATTGAGCAATATCTTTATACGGCTGGCACCCCAGACCCAGACCTATTGATTCGCAGTAGCGGTGAACTGCGCTTGAGCAACTATCTGCTCTGGCAGTTGGCCTATACGGAGTTTTACTTCACAGATGTGTTCTGGCCTGATTTTGACCGAGCTGTATTTCATGAGGCACTACGGCACTACCAAATGCGCGATCGCAGATACGGTACCCTCAAACTCAAACAACCTTGTGCGAGATTGGAAGCGTAAAGGTTCTATGCCAAACCCATTCTATTCGCCGAAGAGCCATGAGAATAGACCTAATATAAGTCCTAAGGTTAGCAATCGCGGCACAGACAATGTATGAGATATATTAATAGGCCAAATTACCAATATTCTGGTAATTTGGGTGCTAATCCAGAAAATAACGATAAAAATAACAGCTGACATAGCGGCCCTTATAGTGTAGGAAATGACCAGATGGTCTTTACTTCGTTGGCATTGGTATAGCAGTAGCAGCCGTTGACTTTGGCATCTGAGTTGGTTCTGCGGCCGGGGCCTTCTGGCTTTTGAAAGCTGGCTTAGAAATCTTCTCAGGGGGAGCTAGCTTTTGCTCTGGCGCAGAGGAAGATTCAGTGTCTGTATCTTGTTTAGTATTGTTACTAGTACCACTGTTAGTTTGGGACTCACTGTCTTCCTTTTTTTTAGTCTCATTGTCTGTTTTGAGTTGAGAACGCACCAATTCCTGAATTTGCTGATGCGTTTCGATTCCTTCATAGGCATAGCGATTATAGCCATTCTCGATAATCAATCGTTCCAAGTAGCGAACCCGCTCTAGACTGCCTGGGTGCGATGAAAACCAAGGGGCGACAAAGGGCTTATCTTCCTTACTTAAAGTGACCATTAGATTGCGTAAACCATCCGCTGCGTAATTAGCAGAGCTTAGTAGACGGGTCCCTAAAACGTCAGCTTGCCGTTCCATGTCACGACTATAGTCAGCCACAACTAAATTTGTTACTAGGCCCCCCACATAGGGAATTAAGCGTGTTAGTCCACCTGCTTCGCTGCTCTCCGTCGCCAGTTGAAAGCCGTGGGACAGTACTGCATGGGAAAGTTCATGGGCCATCAAGCCTGCCAATTCGGCTTCAGACTTGCTTTTGAGGATAGCGCCACCATTTAGAAAAATTTTGCCGCCCGGTAAAGCAAAGGCATTGAGCTTGTCATTGTTAATAATGTAGAACTGGTACTTGAACTTCCGGCTGGCCAAGATAGTCAGTTTCTGACCAATTCCATCCACATAGGCTTGCACTTGTGGGTCTTCAATGAGCGGAAGTTGGCGCTTGGTTCGGTCTGCGATCGCATTGCCGACTGCTGTCTCTCCCCGCAACAATAGAATAGACGTCTGCAAAGCTGACAATCCAGGTAGTGGACTGCCAGTGATCGCAATCCCCAAGGCCCCTGTGATGAAACTGCCGATGGTATTATTCGTAATTTGGGTTCGCAAACGCGACCGAAAACGGCCTTGATATTCCTCAGATAATCTGGAAAATTCAGGCGTATCTGGATGGTCTGGATTCAGCAGTGTGAACTGACGAGCCGTAATGGAGGCCTCCAACCATTGTTTAGACTGAGTTTGCTGTTGGATCAGGCCTTTTTGTAATTCCGGTTGATTGGGGTAGAGAGAGGCTGCTCGCTCCATTACTGCGAGGGCTGCCTCTGGTTTCTGATCTGTCACTAGCGCTGCCGCTAGTTGAAGATGCCCAGGGATAAACTCTGGATATTCCTTAACCAGCAATTTCAAGGGCACAAAAATACGAGTTTTGAGATTCAGTTTTACTCCAGCTTTAGCCTCTCGCCAATACACACGGCCACCCGGAGGCAGTTGGGCAGGATCTTGAATTGGCTCAGCCGGTGGTTTTACCTCTGCACCTTCAGTAAAAGCAGGTTTAGCTTGTTGATACAATGCCTCAGCTTCCAAACGCTGGCCAGCTTGATAGAGCTGATCTGCCTTGATAATCAGCTTTTGGCGGGCTTGTTCCTCAGGAGATAAAGTAGATTTCTCAGAATCTGACTTCCGGGGGGTTGCTTCTTGTGGAGACGCTTTGTCAGTCTGGGCTTCTTGCCTGTCCTGTGGACGTAGGCCCGTCAGAGACCACTGCTGAGAATGATTTTGTTGAACCAGAAATTGTGGTTTGGCAGATTGGCTCGAAGATGGATTGGCTGGCTTCGCAGCTATCTCGACAGCGGGAGCCAAGACAACCACTGTTGCCATAACAGAAAATAAGCGAAGATTTAGAATCATAGAACCCGCGGTGCCAAGCCAAGAGACAAGTTTCGCTTGTAATCTGTCTACGACGATAAAAACATCATATTATAGACAAACTTCAAGAACTAAGGAGAGCTGCCAGCACAACCGACAACGGAAGTGGCATAGAATTCAATACCTATCATTTTACGGTTATTCATTCAATCTGGTGAATATTTGGACAAATTTTTATAGTGGCTTATATGCCAAATTTTGAGTCAATTTTCGTCATTCTGCCATCCAAATATTTGGTGGTCCGCAGTCGCCAGAGAACAAAGATGGGGCTGGCCCAGTATTAAAAAAGTTAGATCATGCTAAAGATTCTGTGAATAAATTTGAGACAAACGTCCGGGTCGTTTCATAGCGTCCTCCATCAACATGGACTGCGGCAATGAGCGCTTCCAAGGTCTCTCCCAGAACGGATGATTGGGTAGCAATACCTTGCTTTTGCTCACCGATGCCAAAGCGAATAAATGGGGCAATATCCATCTCTCGAAGCATCATTCCCAGAGTTTCTCGTTTCTCTAAGTCTATCTTTTTGTTAGTAATAGACTCTCGACTGTCGTAGCCCTTCTCGATTAACAACTCAATCAAGATTGCCTTCAAAACCGCATCACCTAGAATTCGATAGACTTCTTGATCTTCACAGGCCTTACCTTTCTGCTTTTGTTCTTGGGCAAATGCCTTACGGGTCAGTGCCCGGATCAGAAACTCTTTATTCTTGAAGGTATAGTTCAACCGCTGTTCAATCGAGATAATGTCTTCAGAGTTCATGCCCAAACCAGTTGACTGAATATCGTTCATTATCCATGAAGACTTGTATTTTGGCGGTCATAGAGTCAGCATCGGCTAGTTTACGTTTGGGAGAGTAAGACTGCTGCTAGGCCCCGTAATATATTGAGTCCCATAATTTTGCCAATTTTTGTAGGTATACAGCTTTCTGCTTGAAGAGCAGCCGTAACCAAGGGCAAGCCCGTAAGGTGGAATGAGCATTTTATTTGCGGCGATCAAACTCCAGGGAAGAAGTCGTTGCCTGTGGTGCCAACCCAGTAGAATAGGGTCACTGAGGTGTGTTATGCCCCTACTTCAGGATAAAGAGTCCCAAAGCATAAAGCTTGGATGATTTTATCGCTGAGCAGGTGCATTCAGTTTTTGCTACCTCTGCCTCTGGAAACCTATGAATTACTTAATTGTGGTCCTATCGGATCGGATTCAAGCGGAAGCAGCCTATACCTCTCTAGAAAAAGCAGGTATTCCGCTTTCCCAAATCTCAATTTTAGGACGAGGGTATAAAAGTGCGGATGAGTTTGGTTTTATTAATCCTGAGCAACCTGCCCAAAAACAGGCCCAACGCCTCCTAGCCTTCACACTGCCCCTAGGACTGATCTGTGGGGCCACCTTTGAACTTTATACAGGCATCCGCCTATTTCCTGGGGTAGGGACAGTCATCAACGTCGTGCTAGGGGGGCTGTTGGGCGCTGCCTTTGGCACCTTGGGGGGACTATTGTCAGGTGGAGTAGTGGGTTTGACAGTGGGAAGTGGCGATGCCTTGGTTTATCGCAATCGTTTGCAGGCTGGTAAATACATTCTCGTAGTCAAAGGGACAGAGCAACTGACGCGCCAAGCCACCCCTATCCTGCGTCAATATGATCCTGAGAAACTGCAAGGGTATATCGAACCAGTCAACTAATGGTCGAAATTTCCGGAAATCTGGTGGTATGCCCAAGGTTTTGATTATCGGTGGATCGGGTCGGATTGGTCGCAGTATCGCTGCTGATTTAATTAAGAACGACGCTGTTGTTGTGACCCTGACTAGCCGAAGTCTTGAGGCAGCTCAGCAGGCTGCTGCTAGTTTAGGATCCCAAGCTCGGGCTATCCAATTGGACCTGACTCATCTCAAGGCGTTGGAGACTGCGATCGCCGACGGCGTAGCCTATCCGCAGGACAGAGGCCAGTCGGAGACTAGCGCACCTTACGATCTCGTCATTCACTGTGCGGGTCCCTTTCACGATCGCGATGCTCGGGTTTTACAAACCTGTATTCAGCAACGGGTGAACTATCTAGATGTCAGCGATCATCCCTCCTTTACAGAGAAAGCGCTCAAATTCAAAGATCAAGCCACTGCCGCGGGTGTGACAGCCATCATCAACACAGGTGTGTTCCCAGGCATCTCCAACAGCATGGTTCGTCAGGATGTGGAAGCCCTTGACCAGGCAGACACCATTCATCTCAGCTACGTCGTAGCAGGCACGGGCGGCGCCGGGATGACAATTATGCGCACCACGTTTTTAGGATTAATCGATCCCTTCTTAGGGTGGTTAAACGGTCAATGGCAGCTGATTCAACCCTATAGCGATCGCGAGCACATTCAGTTCCCACCTCCTTACGGTCGGGTGAATGTATTTTGGTTTGATGTCCCAGAGCGATTGACCCTACCCCAAAGTTTTTCGGTACAGTCAGTGATCACTAAATTTGGCTCAGTGCCAGAGATTTACAACGGGATTACCTGGGCCTTGGCGCATTGGCTGCCAAAGTCGTGGCTCCAACGACGCCAAATGATTGAGTTCTTGTCTTGGGGCGGCTTCGTGACCACACAATTTACCGATCGCTTGAGTGGTACTGGCGTGGCGATGCGATCAGCCGTTACTGGAACCTTGGCAGAACAACCCACTGAAGTAGTGTCAAGTTTAGTATTGCCGGATACTGCGATCGCAGCCGGATATGGCACGGGCAGTATTGCCCAACTTATTCTTAATCAAGACTTGAGTAAGCCCGGCGTATGGCCTGTAGAAGCAGCTGTGCCCACACCATTATTTCAACAAACGATGGTGAAACGAGGTGTAAAAATAGAGCAGCATATTTGTTCCTCAGCACCTGAGACTTGAAGCAACATTACGAAGTCCTTGCGGATCAGCCCCCAAAGCACGTGAGGAGAAATTTTAGGCGATAAGATGGGGAGAACTTAACTATGCACTCCATCCATTCAGCGTCAGTCTAGGGTCAAAACTGTGGTCAAGATTATTCAGCGCCGTTCCCTTGGTATGCAGCCAGTGTATGACATTGGCCTAGCCACGGATCACAATTTTGTGATTGCCAATGGCTGGGTGGCTGCGAACTGTTTCAACAAATCCCACTCCACGGCTTATGGGTATGTCACTTATCAAACGGCTTATCTAAAGGCTAATTACCCTGTTGAATATATGGCGGCCCTACTCACTGCGAACAGTGGTGATCAAGATAAGGTTCAGAAATATATTGCCACAGCTATCAGTATGGGCATCGAGGTAGAACCGCCTGATATCAATCGGTCTGGCGTTGATTTTACCCCTTTAGAAAAAAATATCTTGTTTGGTCTATCAGCCGTGCGTAACCTAGGGCAGGGAGCGATTGAGGCTTTGTTGGTTGCTCGTGACCAGGATGGGAACTTTATCTCTTTGGCTGAACTGTGCGATCGCGTCGATTCGCGAGTGGTCAATCGCCGGGCTTTAGAAGCACTGATCTACAGCGGTGCCCTGGATGAGTTTGATCCCAATCGCAACCAGCTGGTTCATGATTTAGAACTGATTTTGGAGTGGGCCCAATCCCGGGCCAAGGATCGGGCGATTGGCCAAGGCAATCTCTTCGACATTATGGGGGGAGACGCCGAGTCTGGAGCAGCGCCCTCCTCATTAGAAACAGCTCCCAAAGCTGCTCCAGTCGAAGATTTTCCCGAATCCGAGAAACTAAAGTTAGAAAAAGAGATCCTAGGTTTTTATATCTCCAATCATCCTCTCCGTGAAATTGAAAGACCGGCACGCTTGATGGCCCCCATCAGTCTGACTAATTTAGAGGAACAGCCGGAAAAAACGACTGTTAGCGCCATTGTTTTATTCACAGAGGTAAAGCCCATCGTCACCAAGAAAGGGGACCGCATGGCCATCGTGCAGATGGAAGATCTGTCTGGGAAAGCGGAAGGGGTTGTCTTTCCTCGCAGCTTCGAACGCATTGGCTCCTACATCGAAACGGACCACCGCCTGATGATTTGGGGCAAAGTCGACCGTCGAGATGATCGGGTGCAATTAATTATTGAGGATGCTGAGCCCATTGAAGAGGTACGGCTAGTGATGGTAGAAATCCCGGCTGAAGATGCAGGCAATATTCAACAACAGCAACGCCTCAAAGAGATTTTGCGGCAACAAGCGGGTGAAGAAGCAGGTGCCAAAGTTGCGGTGATTGCTAAAATCAAAGGCCAACAAAAAAACCAACTAGTGCGCTTGGGAGCTCAGTTTCGAGTCCAAAATGAGCATTCAGCTGTCCAAGCACTGTCCAGCGCCGGATTTCGAGCGTCTTCTTCGGTCTTAGTAGATTTGCAAACCTGAACATTTATTTGTAGATAATTTATTATCGTCTAAAAAATATGCATAATGTTAGCTGGAAGATCTAAAAAATCTATCTTTAGAGCTAGGCATATCCTATTTTTTCAACCATAATTGGGTTATAGGCTGGGGGTATCTAGTATTCATGATGACTATTACAAAAGGATGCCAATGAAAAACTTATTGACTAAAGCAGGGTTGTCCCTCTTGGTGACAGGTATTGTCTCCGTGGGTATATCTAGTGTTAGCCATGCCCAGGACGCATCTGAAGCATCTGAAGTATCTCAGGACGCGCCTGAAGTATCCATTGAACCCGAATCATTGCCAGGCAATTATGGTCTAGTACGGTCCTACAATGGCCAGAACTTAGATGTGCGTTTATTAGACGGAACTGAAAAATCCTATACAGTACCAGAAGGAAGTTCTGCTGAGCTTAAGCAGGGCGACCTAGTAGGTTTTGATGTGGATGAAGAAGGCGTGGTGTCCAGGGTTCAACCTCCCGCTGTAGATGAAGTTATCCGTGGGACCGTCACCGATATCGACCCGGAAAGTCAAACGGTTACCCTGATGCCAGAGGGGGCTGATGAGGCAGTTGATACTCAGATTTCTCAAGCTACAATTTCCAAATTGGGTTTGGAACCCGGTAAGGAAGTGATGGTGACTAGATTCCAAGGGACATGGGCCAGCAAAGTTTGTCTCCCCAGAGCTGCAGCTCCGGTCGCGGCTCCTCCAGTGGAAGAACCTATTGCACCGACAGGTGGCATTGAAGAGCCCATCCCCGTAGAAGAGCCATTGCCAGCAGAAGAGCCTATCCCAGCGTTGTGGTAGTAGACGAGTTGGAATTGAAGGGGTTCATCCAAGATTCAATCTCTTCATAATTTAAATTTAAAGCTAATTTTCGTTTAAGAAATGGGGATGATCCTGCGGGTTATCCTCATTTTTGATTGAGGAATGTCTTGTGAAAACGTTGCTGATTGGACTGATTCAAGTCTATCGAAAACTCCTTTCTCCTTTATTGCCTCCGTCCTGCCGATTTCAACCAACTTGTTCTGCATACGCACTAGAGGCAATATCAACGTGGGGGGTCGCCAAAGGGAGTTGGTTAGCACTACGACGTATCTCTCGTTGCCACCCGTTTCATCCGGGAGGGTATGATCCCGTTCCTGTACCGACAGCAGCAGTCAATCAAGGTGAACCTGACCCCATGAATCTGGATGATATTCATGCCAATTCGACCCATCCAGATCAGCTTTGATCAAGGTTTTGCAAAGAAAGGTTGAATTCAATGAAGTAAGATTACGATAGTAGTCTTTTCATTCGAGGGTGGATTTGCAATTAGAAGATCGGCTGTTTTCCCAACTTGATATTGCTCAAGATCAATTGCGGCGGGCTCCTGATCGACGGTTATCTGCTATCACCTTAGTGGCCGGCACTACAGTAGGTGCCGGCATCTTAGCCTTACCTGCCATGACTCATCCGGCTGGTTTTTTGCCCTCAACCGTTCTGCTGCTGGTGGTTTGGCTTTATGCGCTAGTAGCGGCCCTGTTGCTGGCTGAAGTTAATGTATTTTGGATGCGCCAATCGGGTCAGCCTAATGTTGGCCTGCTCAGCATGGTTGAGAGCACCTTGGGGCAGTCCGTGGCTAAGGGGGCTGGTGGTGCCTATGTGTTTCTCCACTATGCTCTGCTAGTCGCCTATATGGCTCAGGGGGGAGAAATTATTGCCAGTGCTCTCGCTCATAATCCTTGGGTGTCGTTGCCAGAGTGGCTAGGACCTGTGCTATTTGCCCTGGTATTTGGAGGGTTGCTCTTTTGGGGAAGAGAAGCACTCGTTGCCAAGTTCAACAATACCTTCGTGGCGATTGTGATCCTCACGTTCGTGGTCCTGTTGCTTTTAAGCGGATCACAGATTGACCCGGGACAATTCGCTCATCAAAACTGGTCAGCCATCAGTCCTGCTGTGTCAGTGATGCTAGTGGCCCTGTTTTATCACAACATTGTGCCTATCGTAACAACTCAATTAGAAGGTGATTTGGGCAAAATCCGGCAGTCGATTGTAGTGGGTTCTGCTATTCCCTTGTTGATGTTTTTGCTATGGAATGCAGTCATTTTGGGCAGTATTTCTAGTTTGGCTGGGGGAAGTGAGATCTTCGATCCTCTAGCAGCTCTGCGCAACAATGCTGATCTACCGATGTTGGGTCTCGTCGTGTCAGTGTTCTCAGAGTTTGCGATCGCAACGTCCTTCATCGGTTTCACTTACGGACTCTTGCATTTCTTCAAAGATGTCCTGCAAGTCAGGGACCTCACCCCAGATAACCGTCTGCCCCTGTTTTCGATCATTTTTCTGCCTTCATTAGGGCTGTCAACCTTAAATCCCCATATCTTTTTTACTGCTCTAGATTATGCAGGTGCCTTTAGTATTTCGGTCCTCGGCGGTATCTTACCCGCGATTATGGCGTGGAAGCTACGATATAGTCCCACAGAGCAGATGGTGCAAAGAAGACTTGTTCCAGGGGGTCGAATCACCTTAGCAATCATGGTGGCTCTAGCGGGGGTCGTCATTGGCATCCAACTAGTCACAATGCTGGCAACCTAAACAGCTATATCTCCTGCTCCTTTAAGAATGATAGGGATTCTCGGACAGTCAGCAATCTAGTGACTAAGATGGAGTAGCTTAATATCTATATTCAGTAATGTTGACCCTGTATTGGTCTTGTTTTCTGATTGGTGGTGTTTTCGTGATCCTAGCGGCTGTCAGTGGCATTGATGGCATTGAGTTTGAGTTAGAATTCGACTCCGACGTAGAAATATTTGACCCTAAAGATCAGCCAGCTTCTTCCTTCATCTCTAAGCGAAGAAAGCAGCGGCAGTTACCCTTCTTGAGGCTGATTACGAGTCTCAAATTTTGGACGTTTGGCAGTTGCTTCTTTGGCCTGACGGGTATTTTGCTCAGTTCCTTGCCAACGGGTCTACCGGTTTTAGTGGTTACGCTGCTCTCAGTCGGGATGGGCTTAGTCTGTGGAACAGCGATGTCAGGGCTGCTGCTCTATTTGCGGCAGCAACAAGCGGATAGCCTGATCAACCATGATGATTTGGTAGGTTTGGCTGGGACTGTGGAAATTCCCTTTGATGCCCGTACCCGTGGCAAAGTCCGATTAAAGGTGAAGGGTAGCATCTTGGAAGTTGTAGCCTTTACAGACGGTAGCAATGCTTTTCAGCCGGGAGAGCAAGTTGTTGTCGTCGGCACCCAGGAAAATCGAGTTTGGGTCGTGTCCAGTGATTCTTTCAATCAACCCCCTGATGCTTTAGGAAGTGGAGCAAACTAATATCCGGTGTTCAAAGATGCTGAGAGCAGGGCATCTTTACACAAAGCTTTGTCATTACAGGCTGATGTCCAAGAGACATGGTAAGTAGTAGGAGATTTCAGAGTATGAGTGCATCCTTTAGCCAGCCTCACTGGCAGCAATCTCAACTGATTGCCCAAGTGGACTCTTCTAATAGAGTAGAAACGGAGGAACCAGACATTCCGACGGTGCCGATTGCACTGTCTATCTTTTTTGTCATTCTCATTGTTTGGTTTTTGAAAAGCTTTTTGCGGATTTGTAATCCCAACGAAATCCTGATTCTGTCAGGGCGTAAGCATCGGAATAAAGACGGGCAAACCGTGGGCTATCGAGTCATCTTTGGCGGGCGGGTGGTGTCAATTCCGATTCTGGAAACGGTGAAAACTATGGATATGACCACCATGCCAGTGCCAGTAGAAGTCAAGAATGCTTACTCCAAGGGCGGTACACCCCTCGATATTCAAGCCATTGCTAATGTCAAGATTGCCAGTGATCCAGAGGTGGTGGGCAATGCAATTGAGCGGTTTTTGGATCGCGATCGCAAAGAAATTCTCCGAGTCGCCCGAGAAACCCTAGAAGGCAACTTGCGGGGGGTCGTGGCCTTGCTGACGCCCGAACAAATCAACGAAGATCGGCTGCAATTCGCGGAACGGATTGCCCAAGATGTATCCAGAGAACTCGCTAAATTGGGGATGCAACTCGACACCCTCAAAATCCAGAGTGTGTCTGACGAAGTGGACTACCTCAGTTCCATTGGTCGACGGCAAATCGCCCAAATTGTCCGTGATGCTGAAATTGCTGAATCCAATGCGATGGGAGAAGCGGAGCGAATTGAAGCCGAGTGCCAACAACATTCTGAAGTGGCCGAAACTCAGGCTTTATCCATCGTCCAGCAGAAACAAAATAATCTACGCAAAATCAAGGCTGAACTGGAACAGCGAGCCAAGTCGGAAGAAGAACGCACAATCGCGGCGGGGAAAGAAGCCCGAGCTAGAGCCGAACAACAACTCCAAGCCATGCGCGCCGACCTAGAACGTCTCCGCCTAGAAGCCGATGCGGTCCTTCCGGCTGAGGCTCAACGCCAAGCCAAAGCCCTACAAGCCAGGGGGGAAGCCTCCAGTTTGGGTGAAAATGCCAAGGCCGCGGCCCAAGTCAACGATATGTTGTCCCAGGTCTGGGAAAAAACAGGGACAGACGCCGCCGAAGTGTTTTTAATCCAACAAATTGAAATGGTGCTGCAAAAGGCCGCCGAGATCCCCAATCGCGTCACTTTAGAGCGGGTCAATGTCATTGATAACGGCGACGGCCAGTCCATCGCCAGTTTGGTCAATGCCTATCCTGAGATGGTTCGCCAATTCCTAGATCGAGTCGATCAAACCCTGGGTATCGATGTCACGGGCACCCTCAAACAACGCAACGACAAGCAAGGAGACTAAGTATGGAAGCGATTATTGCGCTACTGGGGGTATTCGGCTTAGGAACAGGTGCTGTTACCCTAGCAATCCGCAATTTGTATTACATCTGCCAACCCAGCGAAGTATTGATTTTTGCAGGCAGCAGCCGCCGCTCAGTAGACGGTAAGCGGGTGGGCTATCGCCTCGTCAAAGGGGGTAGCAGTATCCGTGTGCCCTTGTTAGAGAGAGCCCTGCGGATGGATCTCACCAATATGATTATTGACCTGCGAGTGTCTAACGCCTATTCCAAAGGCGGGATTCCCTTGGCGGTGGAAGGCGTTGCCAACATCAAGATTGCGGGAGAAGAACCCACCATTCACAATGCTATCGAACGGTTGTTGGGCAAAAGCCGCAAAGAAATCGAACAAATGGCAAAAGAAACCCTAGAAGGCAATCTGCGAGGAGTGCTAGCCAGCTTGACCCCTGAACAAGTGAATGAAGACAAGCTGGCCTTTGCCAAAAGCCTATTAGAAGAAGCAGAAGATGACCTAGAACAGTTGGGTCTAGTTTTGGATACCCTGCAAATCCAAAACATTTCTGATGATGTGCGCTATCTGGATTCCATTGGTCGCAAACAGCAAGCCGACTTGCAGCGAGACGCCCGCATTTCGGAAGCCCAAGCCCAGGCTGAATCCAAAATCCGCTCAGCCGAAAATGAGAGAATTACTTCGTTGAAGCGCTTGGATCGAGATATTGGTATTGCCCAAGCTGAAGCTGAGCGCCGCATCCAAGACGCCATGACAATGCGAGGCGCAGTGGTTGCCGAATCAGAAGCAGATATTGCCTCTGAACTAGCCCGAATTCAGGCAGATATTCCGGTACAGCAAGAACGCATCAAGCAAGTCGAAAATCAATTGCAGGCTGATGTCGTAGCGCCTGCCGAAGCCGAATGCAAACGGGCGATCGCCAGCGCTCAAGGGGATGCCGCCCGTATCATTGAAGATGGTAAAGCTCAAGCTGCAGGAACCATGCGACTAGCAGAGTCCTGGCAAAAGGCAGGCAGCAGTGCTCGCGATATTTTCTTACTACAAAAACTAGAGGTCTTGCTGTCAACGCTGACAGACACTGTCCCTAACGTTAAGGTCCAGAATGTAACGGTGGTGGATACAACCAGCGGTAGCGGTGCCACCAAAGCCGCGGCATTCCTAGAGCAAATTCGTCACACCACAGGCATGGACGTTGCCGGAGCTGTGCAAAGTATGGTTAAAGCAGACCCTACTTCTCGGCTGACGGCCCCTAAAGTGACGGAGCAAGATTTTCTCTCAATTCGTACAGATGTCCAAAAAATTCTGGATACAGTAGCGCAATCAAAGTTAGGAGGAATTCAAGCCGAACGGTCGGTTGAAGTCGCGATCAAAACAGATCCAACCCTTCAACATCGTCTGCAAAAGGCACTTCAGGCTGGGGGAGATGCAGCGATTGAGGCACTTTTCGAGCATCCAGTCATTCGCATTCCTAACCGAATGATCGAAGCTTGGGTGCAAAGCGACACTTAAACAGTGACGGCTGAGCTGTATGGGTAACAGTCCCAGCCGTTCAGCAGTCAATATTTATAGCAGTAGTGTAAGCATCTAGGATTTTCTAGTACGAGACAGAAACTTGAACCGCCGTGCTGCCAAAACTGCTGAACCCATGCCTCCAGAAAGGACCATCGCTACTAATGGCATCTGAGGAGACGGGTTACTCGGTACGTTACTAATTTCGTTGATATTCACGCCCTTAGGGGTAACAGGAACAGTCAGAATGTCTTGGTGCCCTGATTCTCCAATACTGACTTCCCACTCTCCTGGAGTGTTTTGATCCGTTTCAAACGTAAACTGTCCATTCTCGTCTGTCTGAGTTTCCATGACGGGTTTGGACAAGTTATTGGGTGCATAGATTTTGACCTTGGCGTTTTTGTGGGGCTCACCCGTACTGAAAACAGCCGTGAACTGGACTTTATTGGCATCCTCTAGCACGTAGTTCGTTTCCATGGCATGAGCTAAGACTCTGGCCGGTAAACCTATGACTGCCAAAAGCATGAGGGGCATCAATAATTTTGATTTCATGGCATCAATTCTCCTGAATGTCTCTTTCTCAATTAGGATGCTAGCAGTGCGGATATCAAGATCTAAGTTGGCTACATAATAGCTATAAATTCCAGAATTTTCATTAATTTTCGATCAAGGTATCTCAGAGACAGGGTCACGTTACCGCAGTATCTTAATGCTGACTCAAAAACATAATGTCTAGAAAAGCGTTAGAATCCTGGCTCTGCCAGCACAACAACCTCAGAACTGTGTACCTTTTGAGTCCCTTGCAGTTGTTTCGCCAGTTCGATGACCTTATCTAATGCCTCCTGACTTGGCACTTCGCCACTTAAAAACAATTCTTTGCCCTTCTGACGGACATCTAGAGTCGCCAATAAGGGTTTGAGGCCGGGGTCAGCAACCATACTCAAGATCAAGCGATTAGCAAGCCCATGGCGATCATAGAGTGCTTTGGGTGCCACATGTTCTGGTGCGATATAGGTTCTCTGGTTGGGAAAGGAAGACCGATGAATATAGACACGCCGAGGATAGGGATAGTAGTGGGGGGAGTACCGGGGGAAGGATCGGTGGATGTAAGGATAGTAGCGAACGCTAGGGTAATGCTTGCGAACAGAGCGACGACGCTTCTGGAAAGGGCGATGTTGAAACCGTCCTGGGAAGCGGCGCAAGGATCGATGCCGAAAGTGGTGCTGCTGTGATTTTCGTAGCTTTCGGCGGGAGAAATTACTTCGACGCCGCAGCTTTTTGCGCCTTTGAGCCAATATAGTCGTTTCTTTGGCAAAAGGTTGAGAAAGAGTCTCTGCTCTAACAGCTACCGATTCTACCGTTAGGACAGCTAGTAGAGTTGAAACAGCGATAGTAGCAAACTTCATTGGGGCCACCTCCTTGTGAAGACATCTGCGGAGAGACGCACCTTTTCTCCCGGGGCATCACTCCAAGGCTAATTACAGATCATCAGGATTCAGCACATCCTGAGCGCACTCGCTGCTGAGCCATTAGCCATGAACTTCACCCAAGCTCAATACCTACAGGGTACAGCAAAAAACTGAGAGAAATCTGAGCAGTGGTTATGATGATGTTGCTGCGCTCGTCACCAGGTTCTTATGGATGCCTAGCTTTCGGTTTATTAGCTATTGTGCATATGAAACAGCATCCTTTAAATTAGCGACAAATCCTGAACAATTCTCTTCTTTAAAGGAACTCAGAATCCTTGACAGGAGACTCAGCCTAAGTCACTCAACTGCTTAAAATCATTGATTTTGCGGAGGAACTGCGTATTTTTCGGGCAGCAGCATGATGTTAAAGTTAGCTTAATTTGATTACAATCACTCTCCCCTACCTAAGCTAATACAGTGACTGATGAATGCTAAAGATGGCTCCTGAATATTGTTTTATTCGCCTTCGCTTTCTACTTTTCAGAACTATCTTCGGATTAGGAGGGCTCTATCTTTCGTCACTGAATGTTCAGGCCCAAACTCCCCAACCTCCAACGCCCCAACCTCCACCTGATTTTAATCGCATTGAACCTGAAATTCTGCCTGAGCCTCCACCCCAAACGCCTCAAAAATTGCCTCCGGCAGACGATTTATTAAACACACCGCCACAACCTATTCCCCAGCCGGACTCTCCTGATAATCCTGACGTCATCACTATCAAGAAATATCGAGTGACTGGCAGTACTGTTTTTAGTGAAGTTGAACTGGATAGAATTACCAAACCCTTTACTGGCAATGCGGTACCCTTCTCACAGCTCCTAGAAGCCCGATCAGCCATTACTCAACACTATATTGACGAGGGGTACATCACGTCAGGAGCCTATCTGCCCGCTGAACAGGTGATTGAAGATGGCGTTGTGACACTACAAGTGGTAGAAGGTGTCTTGGAAGCCATTGAAATCTCTGGTAATAAGCATCTGAAATCAAGTTACGTGCAGAAGCGGTTGCAACTCGGTTCAGGACCACCGCTTAATGTGAATGAGTTACTGGAAGCCATGCGGCTGCTCCAAATTGATCCTTTGATAGGCAATCTTTCTGCTGAACTCACAGCCGGATCGGAGCCTGGATTAAGTATTTTGCAGGTTGAGGTAGCAGAAGCCCCCACCTTTGATGTGCAGTTGGTATTAGATAATCAACGTTCGGCTAGCATTGGCAGTTTTCAACGTCAGGTTGTAGTCAGCGAAGCCAACTTGTTTGGCTTCGGCGATGCAGCTCGGTTGGGCTATGCCAATACAGATGGGAGCAATGAGGTTGACTTCAGCTATACTTTTCCTGTAAATGCTCGCAACGGCACTATCAGTGCTAGCTTTAGTCAGGTTTGGAGTCGGGTTATTGAAGAACCCTTCGATCAACTCAATATTGAAGGCACATCCCGCGATCTCAGTCTGACTTTCCGACAACCTGTGATCCAAACCCCTCAGCAGGAACTAGCTCTAGGACTGACAGTAGGACGTCAGGAAAGTGAGACCTTTTTGGGAGGGCGCTTGGGCATTCCCAGAGTCCGATTTCCTCTATCACCGGGAGCCGACAATGACGGGCGGACAAAAATTACGCAATTGCGATTATTTCAAGAGTGGACCCAACGGGGGAATGACTCAGTCTTAGCCCTACGCTCAGAGCTAGGGATTGGCCTAGATGCTTTTGATGCCACGATCAATCAAGCTGCTCCAGATGGGCGATTTTTTCTCTGGCGTGGGCAGGGCCAATGGGTGAAACAGTTGGCACCGAGGACACTTTTGCTCTTACGTTCTAGCCTGCAAGTTGCAGATCGAGCGTTGGTCCCCTTACAGCAGTACGGTTTAGGTGGACTTAATAGTATCCGGGGATATCCTCAAAATTTACTCTTGGTTGATAACGGTTTGTTAGGCTCAGCGGAAGTGCGTATCCCGATTTCTCAATTTGGAGATGCCCAGCAAGGACTATTACAACTGGCGCCATTTTTTGATTTAGGACATGGCTGGAATAACGGCGAAGATCGCCAAATCGAGGATAGAACCCTAGCGGCTTTGGGGCTCGGTCTGCGGTGGCAATGGTCAGATATAATTGCAGCTCGCTTAGATTGGGGTATACCGTTGATATCGGTTGGTCCCCAATCTAGTGGTTTTGATGACAGCCAGCTGTTCTTTTCTATTGTTGTTAGCCCCTTCTAAAACAGAAAAAGTGTGCTATTTGCCGTGGGTTGTGCTCAGCCAGTCCATCAACCCTGCTGTGATAGTCTTAGCATCCGCTGCCAGAAGCTAATGGGCTGTCATGATCAAGACAGTTTGTATTTACAGCATTTTTATCAATTCTGAGTTCAATAACATCTGTTATTGCCAGCTAATCTAGCAAAATATTCCAAATCAGCATTTAGGAATATTACGTTGTTAATTTTATACCGGTGTCATGAAGCAGAAGGCTTCAGTTCCGGGCATCCTAAAAAAGTGGGTTCGCTATCATTCCGCTGACAGCCTTTAGTTGGCGTCTTGCAATATCTCCAGCGAAATGAAGCCCAGCGGTATTACTGACTTCAATTATCCAGAGAAAGTATCATGTCTAATGTGCAAACAGTTGAAAGGGTTGATATTGATAACGCTGAAGAAGACCTATATCAGCGGGATTGGGGAACAGCCCGGATTTTGGATAAGGGGCCAGGTTATAAAATTAAGCGATTAGAGGTTATGCCTGGTCATGGCCTTGGTTTCCAGCTACATTATCACCGCAGTGAACATTGGATTGTGGTAGCCGGCATTGCCAAGGTGACTTGTGATGGTCAAGAAATTCTATTAAGTGCCAATCAATCCAGTTATATCCCCCGGCATACTGTCCATCGTTTAGAAAATCCAGGCGTGGTCCCTCTGACTTTGATTGAGGTCCAAAATGGAGAGTATTTGCAAGAGGATGATATTGTCCGATTTGAAGACAACGATCAACTTTAGCCTAGCTCTTCCCCGATGGCTGGGAATAGGTGGTAGCTAAGATTAGATTGAAATTTGAACAGGCATCAATCCTCATGTTGGGCATTTAAGGTATCGGGCCATACAGTTTAGGGGTGTCAAATTGCCAGTAAGATACCTTAATGCCTTTCACCGCCCTTGGGGTAGCCGTGCGATTTGATACTTATGAACCGGAACATTTTTATGATGAGCTCTTCCAGAGCCAACAGCAGCCGCGTCCTCAAGGGCAAATTCTTGTAGACAAAATCCACGGTTTACCGACAGGAGAACTGCTGCAACGCCAGCAAGCTGCACAGGATGCATTGTTTAAGTTGGGGGCCACTTTTAATGTTTATGGTGAAGAGAAAGGGGCTGAACGCATCTTTCCCTTTGATGTCATTCCCAGAATTATTTCTGCCCAAGATTGGGACTACTTAGAACGGGGTCTCAAACAGCGGATTCATGCGCTCAATTTATTTATTGATGATATCTACCATGATCAAAAGATTCTCAAAGATAAGATTATCCCGGAAGAGCTGATTCGCTCAGCCACAGGTTATTTATCGCCTTGTTTGGGCTTAAACCCAGCTAAAGGAGTTTGGTGCCATATCACCGGCACGGATTTGGTCCGCGATCGCGATGGTCAATGGTACGTCCTTGAAGATAATTTGCGCTGTCCATCTGGAATTTCTTACGTCCTCGAAAACCGCCAGGTGATGAAAAGTACCTTCCCGCAGATTTTTCGAGAAATTCCAATTCAGCCTGTGGATGAATATCCGAGTCGATTGTTAGCGACTTTAATGCATTTGGCTCCTAACAATATTAGTCGGCCAACGGTGGTGGTCTTAACCCCAGGTATTTACAATTCTGCCTATTTTGAGCATTCCTACCTGGCTCAACAAATGGGGATTGAGTTAGTGGAAGGTCGGGATCTTGTGGTGGCGGATGGTTATTTGCAAATGCAAACGACAAAGGGGTTGCAGCAGGTGGATGTCATTTACCGCCGTCTGGATGATGCATTTATGGACCCGACGGTTTTTCGGTCAGATTCGCAGTTGGGAATACCAGGATTGATGGAGGTGTATCGGCAAGGACGGGTGGCGATCGCTAATGCCCCCGGTACGGGTATTGCCGACGATAAAGTCATCTATGCCTTCGTGCCCAAGATGATTAAGTACTACCTAGATGAAGACCCAATTCTAGCCAACGTCCCCACTTATCTCTGTTGGGAAGAACAGCAGCTTCAGCACGTGCTTGCGAACTTAGATCAACTTGTGGTGAAATCAGCCAACGAATCAGGCGGCTATGGCATGCTCGTCGGCACCCAGTCCACCGAAGCAGAGCGCCAGGAATTCGCTCAACTGATCCGAGCCAATCCCCGCAATTACATTGCCCAACCGACCCTTTGTCTCTCCCGAGTTCCGACTATTCTAGGAGAGGAATTTTCGGGTTGCCACGTTGATTTGCGGCCCTATATTCTTTACGGTCAGGATACTTATGTCCATCCAGGGGGATTGACCCGCGTAGCTTTAAAGAAAGGCTCCTTAGTGGTCAACTCGTCTCAAGGGGGAGGCAGTAAGGATACATGGGTGTTGTGCCAGGAGGAAAATGCTTAGTCGTGTTGCTGATTCTATCTACTGGCTCAATCGCTATATCGAGCGGGCCGAAAATGTCGCTCGGTTCTTAGAAGTCAATCTTAATTTAATTCTGGATTTGCCCACCCGCGTCCAATATCAGTGGCAGCCTTTAGTGGCCACCACGGGTGATAAGGATTTCTTTGATCAGCACTACGGAGAAGCCAATGCTGAAAATGTGATTCAGTTCCTCACCTTTGACCAGCACTATCCCAACTCTCTTATTTCTTGTTTGCAAAAAGCTAGAGAGAATGCCCGCTCAGTTCGGGAAGTTATCTCTCCAGAAATGTGGCAGCATGTCAACGCCTTTTACCTGCTTGTGGCTAATACTGCCGAAGATCTGGCCCTAGCCGACCTCAATCAGTTTTTAGAAGAAGTCAGAAAAGCTAGCCATCTGTTTGCTGGCATTATGGATGCCACCATTTCCCACAATGAAGGCTGGCACTTTGGTCAAATGGGACGTCTGTTAGAGCGCGCCGACAAAACTACTCGCATCCTGGATGTCAAGTATTTTATGCTTTTACCTTCCGTTCAAGACGTAGGCACCCCTATTGATGAACTGGGTTGGATCGCCCTGCTCAAGTCTACCAGTGCCTATCAAATGTATCGTAAACGGAGTAACCGACATTTAATCACTCCCGCTGAGGTCGCTGACTTTTTGATTCTAGACTCAGATTTTCCCCGGTCTATTCGATTTTGTGCGATACAGGTGGAGCGATCGCTACACTTAATCTCTGGCAGCCCTCTGGGAACGTGGCAAAATCCGGCGGAACGATCCATTGGTCGCTTGCGCTCAGAACTAGAGTATTTAACCGTTGAAGAGATCATTGAAGGGGGCATGCATCAGTTTCTCGATCGCCTAGAGCAACAGATCAACCAAGTGGATCGGGAGATCTATAAAACCTTTTTGGATCGGCACTCGGCCCAAGTACAGTCGCAAACCCAATCGCAATCCTAAGCCTTGTGCAGTTCAACATTATTCATTCCACGACTTATACCTACGCCAATTTGGTAGCCCTCGGTCCCCATTTGCTGCGGCTGCGGCCGCGATCCACCGCAGAGCAACAGATGCTTAATTTTGCTTTGGACATTTATCCTCAACCTTTAGGAATTACTCAGGTTCTAGATGCAGAGGGAAATCATGTTGTTCGGTGTTGGTGGCCGGAGACAACATTCACAACCCTGCAAGTCACGGCCACATCCCAAGTCATGACCACTAATACCAATCCCTTTGACTTTGTGCTGGACCCTTGGGCAACCCACTTTCCGATTGATTATCCCAGCTCTCTAAGGGCAATGCTCTCGCCCTATCTGCATCAAGATGAAGATGCGATCGCGACTCAGTTAGCCCAAGAGATTGCTGTGGACGTGGAAAACAATGTCTCTGATTTCCTGATGCAGCTCAATCAGCAGATTAACCAGGAATGTCAATATCGAATTCGGGAAACAGGCCAACCGTTACCGCCTTGGATGACTTGGACAAACAAGCAGGGTTCCTGTCGAGATTTTGTGAGGCTATTCATGGCAGCTTGTCGAGGCATGGGATTAGCTGCCCGTTTTGTCAGCGGTTATGAGGCAGGTGATCCAAACCAGGAGCAAACCTTACATGCCTGGGCTGAAGTCTATTTACCAGGAGCAGGCTGGCGGGGATTTGATCCGACAATGGGGGTAGCCGTGTGCGATCGCCATGTCGCCTTAGTCGCTAGCGCCTGGCCCCAACACACCAATCCGGTTACAGGCAGTATTCAGAGAGGAGGCAGCAACTCCGCCGTGACGTATAACGTTATGATTCAAACCACTCATATAAATTAGTCAGTCTGTTGTGGCAGCGCAATCACCTAGTGATACGAAGTTGCATGGCATTCCTGCGGTTAGCAGTCAACTCATAACAACATCACCATTGCGACAAGTCAATCCCCTTCATGGATTTGAGTGATCTTTCCTCTGAATACCACATAGTTATAGATGTTGTAGAAAAGCATAATTGGAATTAAAAATCCGGTAAAGATCATCATAAATACCAAGGCACTAGGGGAGGCTGCCGCCTGATAGATAGTGATTTGAGGGGGGATAATGTAGGGAAAAATAATCAGTCCTAAGCCCAAAAAAGAAAGCAAGAAAATCAGTACTGTCCAGAATAAAGGGGTACGTTCTTCTTCTTTGTAGAGACTGCGGAGCAATAGACCCACAAACAGCGTGCCTAGGAGGGGGATAGCAATGAAAAGGTAAAAGAGGGGTGGTTCGAAGATGCGATCGCCAATCTGTTCATAAAACACAGGTGTACTCGCCGTAATAAATACCGCCCCCAAAAACGTCGTCACCGCCGCTAGCTTGGCCGATTGGTAATGGGTTTGTTGCAGGGTTCCCGTCGTCTTGATCACCAAATAGGTAGAACCAATCAAAACATAGCCCTGGATCAAAGTCAGGGCCACGAGGAGCGTTCTCCAATTCAACCAGTCCCACATACCACCGACAAAATGGCCTGCCGCATCGACAGCAATGCCTTCAAAAACCGTACCCACCGCGAATCCCTGACCTAGAGCAGCTAAAAAACTGCCAATTCCAAAGGAAAAATTCCAGAAACGTTTGCTGCGGACTGAATTTTCTCGAAACTCAAAAGAAACAGCCCGCAGAATCAACCCACCCACCATCATGCTCACAGGAATATACAGGGCATGAAGCACTGTTGCATAGGCCAAGGGAAAGGCTCCAAACAACGTTCCACCTACCAATACCAACCAGGTTTCATTAGCGTCCCAAACATTACCCAGGCTGGTCATCAACATGCTGCGGCTTTTTTCATCAGAAGCGGTGAGGGACAAAATACCGACCCCCAAATCAAAACCATCGAGGGTCACATACAAAAACAAAAACAGACCCAGAACCACAAACCAAACCTGCGGCAAAAAATGCTCTAATGCTTCCATAAAAAGGGCCTCTACTGCTGAGCTTCTGTGGGACGTTGATCGGGTTGCAGGTGCATGGGTTCAACCTCTGAGGTGTCAGCACCCACCGCTTGCGGTAAGGGTAAATCCAAGTTAGGACCCCGGCGAATAATACGGCTCCCAAAATAGAGCGCCCCGGCAAATAGCAGGCTATAGACACCCGCAAATGTAATCAGAGAGGCTAGTACCTCTGGGGCTGGTAAGGGAGTTGCCATATCGGCGGTGCGCAACTCACCATACACTGTCCAGGGTTGTCGCCCCACACATCGCACAATCCAGCCACATTCCACCGCCACATATCCCAATGGGGCTGCCAAGAGCCAACCCCACAGCATCAGTTTCTGTTCAGCAATGGTGTCAGCCGATAGTTTGCCCCGCAGCCATCGCCAAACACTAAACCCCATTAACCCTGCCAAGAAAATGCCAATGCCGCTCATGATCCGAAAAGAATAATAGATCAATCCCACCATATGAGGCCGATCGCTAGGTTCCCATTCCTTTAGTCCTTGCACGGGTTCTGACAGAGTAGGCTTCAACTCCAAAATATAGCTGAGGGCACCGGGCACTGAAATTTCCCAGTCATTCTGACTAGCCTGATCATTCGGAAGCGCCATCAGACTCCAAGCCGGAGAAGTCCCCGCTGGAATGGTGTCCCATTGGGCCTCCATCGCCGCTAATTTGGCAGGCTGATACTCATAGACCTGCTCCGCACTCAGGTGGCCAATGAAGATTTGCAGGGGCGTCACCAGAATGGCAACAGCGAGGACTACTTTGAGCGATCGCATAAAAAATTCAGGATGGCGGCGGTTGAGAATATACCAAGCACTAATCCCACCAATCACAAACAAAGACGTTTCCAGGGTGGCAAAAAACATATGCAGAAAGCTATTCAGCATAAACGGATTCAGAATCGCCTCAAAATAATCACTGACGATAAACTTGCCCCCCACAAAATCCCCACCCGTTGGGGTTTGCAACCAAGAGTTAGCCGTCAAGATCCAAAATGTGGAAAGATTCGCGCCAAAGGCCACCATAATTGTGGCTAGCCAATGCAACAAGGGCGGCACTCGTTCCCAGCCAAAGATCATAATTCCCAAAAATCCGGCTTCCAGCATAAAAGCCATCGCCCCTTCAAAACCCAAGATGCTGCCGAAAAAGTCGCCCACAGCCTCAGAGAAAGGAGCCCAATTAGTACCAAACTGAAATTCCATTGGCAACCCAGAGGCCACACCAATCCCAAAGTTAAGGACATAGAGCTTCGCCCAAAACCGGGCGTGCAGGTAATAGTCCCGATTGCGAGTCTTCAGCCATAAGCCTTCAATCACCACTAAATAAAGGGCCATCCCCGTAGACAACACAGGCCACAACATATGAAAAATGGCTGTTAAGGCAAACTGCATCCTTGACAGCACAACAGTATCAGACAAAAAATCCATGGGTACACAGAGATTGATATGGGTTACGCGAACGTTAATCGCCCGTTACTGAACCCTTGTAACAAATCTAGCGAAGTCTTTGCCAAAGACAGATGGTAGAACATCGCAAAATAGATTGTTATGTCAGAGCCATTGATTGATATCATCACTCGTTATGCCAAAAGAAGAGGGAAAGTGTTGCTGGACAGTCTATTGCAAACCCTGCCAAGTTAGCTCCTTGAAACGCACATTGAGCTAAATCATTTAGAGTAGATTATGGGTGGAACACCCGTTTAAGCCTTGGTTAATCCGATTTTATGTTGTTGCCTGCAAGCATTGAGTTCACCAATCTCTGTCGCACACAGGTTGCACTGCTGATGCAAAGCTTCGAGGCATCCCTGGGGGCTGTTTATTTGTCGAAAGATCTACCTGCGCGCCAGCAGGGTGAGCTGATTCCTGTGATCATTTATCCAGAAGACTCAGCCCCAGATTCACGACCAGCTACTCTCCAACTCCCTGCTAGCACCTCTGACACTGACTTGGCTTTTGGTCCAATGGCCTCACTCACCCTCGCCGATGCAGACGATTTACCATCAGGCCTAGAGAATAGCGAACTGCGGCAGGACCAGACTCTCTCCACTTCGAATCTAGCTTTGTCGCCAGCTCAGCAAGTTTTTATTCCCTTGATTCATGAAGAGATGGTGTTGGGATTATTGGTGGTGATGCGTGAGGGGCATTCCTGGAGTGATACAGAACAATCCCAATTGCAACGGGTTGCAGATACCCTAGCCATCGCCTGTATTTTGGACCAGCGATCGCAATGGCTGGCCAACGCTCAGTATCAACAGCGGGCCCTACAATCCGAGCAACAGCAAACCTTCTCTAATCTACTGCATCAGTTTCGCAACCCATTGACAGCCTTAAAAACCTTAGGCAAACTGCTGCAAAAACGCTTCAATGATGATGGAAATAACCACAAAATTGCCGCCAGTATTGTCGATCAGAGTGATCGCCTAGAAGGGATGCTGCGTCAATTTGATGGTGCCATCGATGTAGGGGATGCGGTGCTAGAAACCCTAGATACCGATCCTTGGGCAACAGAGCCCCCCCATACTCCCCCTGTGTTACCCCCGTCTCCTCTCCCCCTAGGTGAAGATGAGTTGCAGATACAACCTTGTTGGTTTGCAGATATTTTAAAGCCGCTGTTGCAATCTGCTGTGGGGCGGGTCGAACAGAAAAAATTGCAGTTAAAAACTAATATTCCGGTAGATATGCCTGCTATTCTGGCAGATACTATAGCCTTGCGGGAGATCTGTAGCAATCTATTAGATAATGCCTTGAAATACACCCCAATGGGGGGAGAAGTACAGGTCGAAGTGTGCTATCAATGGACAGATGAGGATCGCTCAGAGCAAGTGCTATTAATCAGTGACAGCGGCCCTGGCATTCCCCCAGCAGATTTGGCCCATATTTTTGAGCGTCAATATCGAGGTGTCCAGGCTCAAACAGAGATTCCAGGCACAGGGCTGGGTTTGGCAATTGCCCAAGTTCTAGTTGAGCAGATGCATGGAGAAATCCGAGCTTTTAGCCCCCGCATTGATCGGCCTCAGGCAAGCAACCAGGCTGCACCGGGCAGTACATTTATGGTGAAATTACCAGAATCTGAGATCAAGGTCATAAACTGATCAAGGTGGCCCATTGGTGTTGATCAAAGGCGTGGGGTTAACTCTGTCCACTCCGGTAAACTTAGTTGGAAATTTTTGTGAATGGTGTTGAGCAATCTGATGGTAGCTGAGATAGCGATGGCAGCAGAAGATGCGATCGCAAATAATCTCAAACAATTTCTATTGGTATTATCAGTCTCTTTGAGTGTTGCCACCCTACCGCAGGTATTTAGCTGGTTTCGCCAAATCCCCTACACCTTACTATTGGTGATTGTGGGTCTGGGGTTAGCCTTTGTGGACGTGCGGCTGGTGGATTTATCGCCGGAGCTGATTTTGGCAATTTTCTTGCCGCCCCTGTTATTTGAGGCCGCCTGGAATTTAAAGTGGTCCGACCTTAAAAGCGATTTATTTCCCATCTGCCTCTATGCCGTTTTTGGGGTGGTAATCACCATCGGTGGAGTCGCACTGGGCTTAAACAAGTTTGCAGGAATTTCCTTGACCACCGCCCTATTGATTGGAGCCAGTCTTTCTGCCACCGATCCGGTTTCTGTGATTGCTTTGTTCCGGGAATTAGGAGCTGGCAAGCGCCTTAAAACTCTCATGGAAGGCGAAAGCCTGTTCAATGATGGGATGGCCGTTGTCGCCTTTAGTTTCTTGGTGGGTTTACCGTTAGGGGTGAGTACCTTTGCCCCTTCTCAAGTGCTGGGACAACTACTGGCCGTCATTGGTATTGGCATTGGTGTTGGCTCTTTACTCGGCTTTGGCATTTCCTACCTAACGCAGCGCTTCGACTTACCTCTGGTAGAACAGTCTCTAACACTGGTGTCTGCCTATGCATCCTATCTGCTGACGGAGGATTTGGGAGGATCCGGGGTGATTGGGGTGGTAACCACGGGGTTAGTGCTCGGGAATTTTGGGTCCCGGATTGGCATGAACCCCAGAACTCGACTGATTGTGACGGAATTCTGGGATTTCCTCGCCTTCTTTGTCAACTCCATCGTCTTTTTGCTGATTGGCGATCAGATTCGGTTTGCCATTTTGGGAGAGAATATTGGCACGATCGTCGTCACCATTATCGGCATGCTGGTGACCCGGGCAGTATCAATTTTTGCCTTAGGCTTCTTTAGCAATACAGCGGCGAAATCAGAGATTCCAATCAAAGATCAAACGGTATTGTGGTGGGGCGGCTTGCGTGGGTCTGTCTCTATTGCCCTGGCCCTCAGTGTGCCGGCGGTGTTGGGCGAACGAGAAGAAATTATTGCCACGGTTTTTGGGGTGGTGCTATTTACGCTGTTGGTTCAAGGTTTGACAACCAAGTTCTTGTTACAAGGACTGGGATTGATTAGTGACCAATCGCAACAGCAGGACTATTTGGCTGCGATCGCTCGTCGTACTGCCCTAGCACGGGTCTTAGCTTTTCTGGAAAAAGGCGATAAAAGACCGGGGATTGAACCTGAATTCTATCGGTATCAAACCGCTTTGGTGGCAGGACAGCTAACCAAGCTTGAATCTGAACTTGACGAGATGCAAAGGAACTATCCTGAACTGCAAGAATTTACTGCAGAACAGCTCAAAGAAGAATTGCTGGCCATTGAAGCGGATACCTATGCAGAGTTTGTACGGGCGGGGCGCCTCAACAAGGAACTGGCTCCCTTCTTAGCCGAGGTCTTTATTCCTGAATGACGCTAGGTCGCATGTGAAGGATAACAACGGTCCCTGAGTAAAACCGTCAATTTTAAGTATCCTAAGCTAACAGGATCTCCTTGACGTCCCCCTTGAGAAACTATGGTCAATGACACTGCTGATTTGATCCCAGTGAGCCAGTTACAAGATCGCTACAATATCAAGCGTTCAGCCCTCTATAATCGTCTATCTGCTCTAGAAATATTGCCGACAAAAGTAGGGCGACGAGCCTTTATCACTCAAGAAGAGGTGACCCGGATGGACGCACTCGCTGATCATTTAGAAGCGGGTGGAACGATCCATGATTTTGAAGAGCAGAGTGATGCCCTTGACTCTTCTGCTAGCTCTCTAACCCTTGCATCTGAGGCTGGCATGGGTTCTGCAAACCCAGGTGCAAATTTTGCAGCATTTGTAGATGCGATTGCAGCTCAGCCCGAACCTATTCAGGCCTTAACCAATCGTTTGGATTTACTAGAGAAGGCTGCCACCCATGAATGGCTATTACCCACTTCTGATTTATCTATGGCCCTAGACCTATCCCGACGTTCAGTAGGAAAGTACCCGAAGTTCGAACGCTATGGATTTATTTTTACAAAAGTAGGGCAACAAGGAACTGAAACAGCTTGGCAAGTGGAAAAAGCGGGGACAAAATCCAAAAAGAAATCTAAACGTTAAACCATCTCCAGCTTTGGATGTCAGTTGCGTCAACACCATTCATTTCTACAGACCCCTCCAAACAGGTTCACAAGATATTAGGCTAAACAGTGATATTCTTCCGAGGGGCATAACACGTGGCAGTACACCTCCGTAATTGGTTAGCAGATCATCTAGAGATTAGTCCTCGCCGCAAAGCAGAAATCTATCGTAGTCTCTTAGATTCGGTCAGTTTAGCTGATGTGAGTTATTGGCTTCAGGTATTATTCTCAGCGGGCATTGCCACCCTGGGTTTGGTCCTCAATAGTCCAGCCGTGATCATTGGCGCCATGTTAATCTCACCCTTAATGGGTGGAATTTTGGCCAATGGTCTGGCCTTTGCTGTTGGCGATTTAGTCCTAGGTGCTCGGGCTATTGTCAATTTAGCAGTCAGCTGTGGGGTTGCCATTGGCTTTGCGGTGATGATTATTGCTCCCATTCCTTTTAAAGAACTGACGCCAGAGATTGCGGCTCGGACCCAACCCAATGCCTTAGATTTGTTTATTGCCCTGTTTTCTGGTGCGTTGGGATCCATTGCAACGGCCAAGGAACCCAAAGGGGTGGTGACATCAATACCAGGGGTGGCGATCGCCGTCGCCCTCATGCCACCGCTCTGTGTAGTGGGCTATGGCATCGGCATTGGTTTGAGCCCGGACATTGTGGGAACTGCTGGGTTTCAAGTTGCCCGTGGGGGTGGCCTGTTATTCCTGACCAACTTAGCTGCGATCACCTTGATGTCAATGTTGGTATTTCTGGCGCTCAATATCGGCATGCCAGAGGTCAAATCCCAGGTACGAGCATGGCATGATCAAGATCCAGAAAGTCGGTGGGTAGAGACCCTGCTAACGCGTATGCCGATAACCCGTCGACTACAAAAAATTGGCAGCTTGCCCAGTCGATTGGCGGTGATTTTGCTTCCCATTTTGCTCCTCCTCATTCCTCTCAATCAAGCTTTTTCACGATTGCAAGCAGAATTAGAGCAGAAACAAGAAGATAACAGCGTCAGACGCTGGGCAACAACCCTCTGGCAGCAAAACTTTGCAAATTTTCCCTCCGGGGAACCCCGTTCCTATATTAGTCAATTAAATACCACCGTCGCCGCCAGAACAATGACGGTGCAGTTGACCGTCTTTACTAGCGAACCCTATACCGTTGCTGATCGCCAGACGTTTGCCGCCCAATTAGCCCGTCAGCTAGATCGCTCGGTGGAGTCCTTAGATGTTCAATTAATCGAAATTTTGACCGCCTCCAATCAACTTTTAGCGCAATTGGAAGATGATCAGGGTTTGCCAGAAGCGCTAACTCCAGAACCCCCTCCGTTATCAGTGTCTCAGGCCCAAGCAAATTTGCTTCAGACCGTAGATGCTGCTCTAGGAACGATGGTACTCCCAACACCCGCCCAACCCCTGCGCCATGAAGTCAGCACCAGTGCAATTGCCCCCTTGATTCTCAAGATCTTCTATCTGAGCGATCGCGATATTGGATTTGATGCCCAAACCCTCTTGCGTGAAGATTTACGGAGTCGCCTCAATACACCCACTGCTCAGGTCATTTTAGAACGAGTCCCCATATTTCCTCAGCCGTTAACTTTTGAGTTCGATCTATCGGCACTGTCGTCTGATAATCAACAAATTCTGCAAGAAGTTGGCCAGATTCTTCAGCAGCAGCCGGAGTTGACCGTGGAGCTTATAGCGCGAGCAGAAACCCTAGAAAATCCCCTGATCAATGCCAACCGACTCAAAGTTGTCCAAGGTGTATTGGTTAGAACTTGGCAAGTGAATGGACGTCGAATCAACAGCAAAACTGGACCCGCTTTGCCCCGCGGACAACGTCCAACCGTGACCCTCAAAATTAATCTGAAGCGGTGACATGAACACGGCCACAAGTTTATCAATAGTGCCTGATGGGCAAGGCGGATTTCCACCTTTCTGCGGATGTTCGTCGGCAAAGATAGCTAATATTTGCACTCATTGAACACTTTAAAAAACAGTTCGAGGAGTCAAATAATGGCAGCAAAGAGCTAAAGTAGTCTGGTTTTCTCCAAAAATTAATTTTGCTGCTCCCCTAATTTTATTAAGCCTCCTCAATTTGGGAATAATAAACTAAACCCCCTACTATAGTTTGCTCCTTATGCGCCTCAGGTCTCTCCGCCAGACCTCTCTTCGCCAGCGTTTAAGCATTGGCTTGGGAACGATGCTCGTTCCTTTTCTGTTGCTGGCAGGTGGAGCCCTTATTTCTTTTGAAGGAGCCATAGATAGCTTTGAAAAACAAGAAAATATTGGTCGAGAAGAACTGTTTCCCCTAGCAACAATTGAAGGTTCACTACTGGATATATCTAGTCTAGTCACTTCCAGATCTAATCAGGATAATGCCAGAAATATGGCTTATTTCGAGCAAAAGGCAGCATCAATTAATTACAATTTTGCTGTTATCCTGGCTCAGCGTTCTCCGTTACAGGAAAAAAATACAGCAATATTAAGAATCCAAGAAGCCTGGGAAGAGGTAGAAGTCTTAGGCAAAGCCATTGTTCAATCCCATCATCAAGTACAAACGAATGGCATCCATCCTCAACTGCTACCGTTTCAACTCAAACTCCAACAAATCTTAAAGGACGTCCAAGAGCTTAACTATCGGCTCATTGCCTTCCAAAATGTGGAGAATATCAGGCAAGCTCAACTTGTTCGCCAACGCGTTCGATTACTTGTGGCTATTATTCTGCTGTTAGCACTTTCCATCGCTGTCATTTGTGCCTATGCCTTGTCCCGATCGATTCTCGTTCCTTTAAATCGCCTGCAAGAGGGTGTCAAGCGCATAGGAGAAGGGGATTTTGCTTATCGAATTAGGCTTAGAACTCATGATGAGTTTGCCCATTTGGCTCATGCGTTTAACTTGATGGCCAGTAGCTTAGAACAAAGTCACACCGATTTGGAACGACTCGCAACCCTAGATGGACTGACGGAAGTTTATAATCGCCGCGAATTTGACCGCTGGTTATCCGTGGAAGTTGAACGGTCTAAGCGTGATCAATCTCCTGTTGCATTGATTATGGTGGACATCGATCATTTCAAACAACTGAATGATACTTATGGACATCAAGCCGGGGACAAAGCCCTCTATTATGTGGCTCAGTACTTAAAAACGAAGTTCGTCCAGGAGATATTGTCAGCCGGTATGGCGGGGAAGAATTTGCGATCATCTTGCCTAAAGCGTCAGTAGAAGAGTGTGCAGTTGTCGCCCACCGTATTCGTCGAGAAATTGCTATTCAGCCGATCACTATTTCTGCTGAAGATCACATTCAGCTCACTGCAAGCCTTGGTTCAGCTAGCTTTCCTCAAGATGCTATTTCCGAGGAAGCGTTACTACTCAGGGCAGACCAGGCTCTGTATCAAGCCAAGCAAACTGGCCGAAATCGAGTCTGCAAGGCATCAGAAACCTTACAAACCATTTCGAGATCGGAGCAAAAAAGGTAATTCTTGGAGTTCACTGGGTCTGCTAAGGAAATCTCAGTTCAAGAGAACCTCACCCCTTTCGGGACAGATACTTTTGGCTTGAGTCAGCATGCTTGAGTGAAAATCTAAACTCTTTAAGCTCTAATCATCTTCGCCATAGACAACATCCCTAAAGTTAGTAGAATTGAGATTCTTTGTTACATTGAGACCATGTTCGGAAAAACCTTGTTGCAATGGTTATGGTCGTCGATGGAATCTGTCCACAAGACTCAAGCTGGATGGCAGCGATCGCACCTCTATCTCCCCCTAATGCTGTGCTGGATTTTGATTTGGGGATACAGCGATCATGCGATCGCTCAGCTCCGTCAGCAACCAGCCACTAATCCAGTGCCCGCAAGATTACAGACCTTACTGCAGCAAAGACCTGCAATTCCCCAAGTGACAGCAAATACTCCTTCACAAAAAGGGTTTACGGTTCCCAGTTTGTGGTGGACCAGTCGGCAATTTGGTGAAAAGCTGATACTAGACTGGCAAGCCTATGGCACCGAACAAGTAGGCAGTCAACAAATTAACGTCATTGTTCGTCCAGAGTTGTGGACACGCTACACCTACTTTGAGCGCTACGGATTTCTGCTCAAATTTGGACGGGATGCAAGTAATTTTGGCTATCAACTCTTGGTGCTTGACTCAGAAGATTTTCTCTTAGGAGCCTATACCTGTAATTTTGCCCAGAGCAACCCAAAGTTTATCTCTGGTGTGGTGGATGCTCGTTCTCAACCTATTCCTAAATATAGAGGCCGAGGGGCTACCTCAAGCTTGCCTTGTCAGTTATGGTTGAGTCCCAATTCTCCGAGTGGTACGCTTTAAATCCCCTTATAACCCTGCCCGTAGGGTCTGCCACAACTTTTCGTATTGCTTACGTGTCGTCGGTGCCAACGGCAATAAGAACTCGCTGCGATCTATGCGCTCTGAGTTGGCTGCAAGTAAATAACTTTGGGCTTTTTCTGTTAGGTTTGAGGATAGGAATGGAGAGCTGGCTGAGGTAAATTGAGATAAATTAGCGGCCACGGTTTCTTCCCACCAAAAGTTAATCCATTCACTAACAGCAGCAGGTTCAGGCTTGGACTGCGCTTGGGATTGAACCCACAGATCAGCCCATAGCGCAGTACCTGATTCAGGGAATACAGCTTGAAGATCGGGTTCCTGATCGATCGCGGGCAAGATATCCGTTGACCAGCCAACGGCAACCCAGGTATCTTCCAAAATCAACGACTCTAGATATTGGGTAGACCCATAGAACAGAGCTTGACGGTGAAGCGCTTCTAGTTCCTGAGATAATTCTGATACAGAGTCTAGGTTTTCCAAGTTATAGGACTGGTTTAATTTCTTAAGAGTGAGACCGATGACTTCACGGGGTTGGTCTAAAAGGCTGATGCGACCTCGAAGTTCAGGCCGCCATAAATCAGACCAATTTCTAGGTTCCCAGCCTAGGTCTCGGAATTTATCAGGTCGATAGGCCATTAATGTTGCTCCCCAACGGTAGGGGGCTCCCCATATATCACCCTGATCAGAGAGGTTGCCCGTGCGATCGCGGCGAACAAGGTTTTGCCAAAGCGGCGGCAGGGCTGACCAACGAGCTAGGTCTTCGACAGATAGGGGATGGAGCAAGTTTTGTTGAATCGCTGACGGCAACCAATAATCTCCCAGGCTGGCCAGTTTGGGCACAAACACGGGTGGACTGGACTGGTCAGCACCCCGGCTGGTTTTGGTAGCATCTTGGGTTTGTTGTTGACTGTGCCATTGTTGCAGTTGAGAGAAAATATCTTGAGACGAAGATTTGAGACCAATTTGTACAGAGAGTTGAGACTTTGACCGAAATTTGCCGATTAACTGCGGGGGAAGTGTCTTGGGCAACAGATTGACTTCTAAAACGGTACGATTATTTTGCTGACAAGCTCCTAATAATTGACTCAAGGTAACAGCACTTAAGGTCTGCAAAAATGAACGTCGATCCATTACTTTTTATCCATTCTCTCTATAGGATAACTATCCTTGTTCTGGAAAACATTTTGTAATATCTGCGGGGTCAATAACAATCGCTGTCAGGATACTAGCTCCTATTTTCTAACGAATTGTGACTATTTCTGTCTCCGATCAGTAAACATGGAATGATTATTTTCGGTTAAGTTTTTTGGTAGGTGAAAGCACTGAAACTAGAGACCTGTAAATGTTCCAAGGATGCAAAGGAAAAGCATCTTCGAAATTGCAGGTCTGTTTTTACAGTTTATAGTGATTGAGATTTTAGATTTTATTTCGTTTTGGGCCTGCCAAAAGGCCCCTTTTACCTCAAGAAATCCTTAACATAGAACTAAGTTAATTCAGTAGGGTAAAACCATGGATCCAGTTCAAGATCAACTCACAACTGTGAGTACCAAGGTTGGTGCCTTGCAGCAGGTGATAGAACAGCTTGATCACAAACTGACGTCAGTCCTGTCGCAGGAGCCATCTCGCCTTAGTTCTCTGTCTGGGGCAATCATCAATGAGTCTTCTTTGCATACCAGTCCGAGCATGAGTCATAAAGATGTGTTGGCAGAAAGCACTACCTTTGACGCTAGCGAGCAGCAAAGGGAAAAAATGATCACTCCAGAAATCCAAATTCAACGCCTAACGGCACAGCTGACTGCTGCCTACAATCGGATTGCGGCCTTGGAAGAACAACTCCTATCACAGAGAGCTCACGTTAGCAGCTAACTGAAATCTCCATCACGCGCTGGATCAGTACTCCACCATTTTTTGCTGGGTCAGTACTCCACCATTTGCTGGAGTCGGAAATAATTTGTTTGACAAATGCCGAGTCTGTTAGCACAATGAAGATTGCTCAACACGAGGGACTGTAGTTCAATTGGTTAGAGCACCGCCCTGTCACGGCGGAAGTTGCGGGTTCGAATCCCGTCAGTCCCGTTCTCATTTCATATTGCTTGGTGAAGTCACCTGGAGGGTTTTGGTATCCCTGCTCGGGTGGCTTTGTCGGTAGGATAGAGTCTGAGTGTCGTCTAGTTGAGAGATTTTGTGACTGTTCGAGTTCGGATCGCCCCCAGTCCAACGGGGAATTTGCATATCGGCACTGCTAGGACAGCGGTGTTTAACTGGCTTTATGCTCGCCATCATCAGGGCACTTTTATTTTGCGGATCGAAGATACCGATGTAGAGCGATCGCAACCAGAATATACCCAGAACATCCTGGACGGATTGAGCTGGTTAGGCATGGATTGGGATGAAGGTCCGTATTACCAATCTCAACGCTTAGAGTTATACCGTGAAGCCACCCAAAAACTTTTAGATCAGGGACTCGCCTATCGCTGTTACTGCACCCCGGCAGAATTGGACGAAATGCGGACCGCTCAAAAGGAACGTGATGAAGCTCCCCGTTATGACAATCGGCATCGTCATTTAACGGCTGAGCAAGAAGCAGCTTTTCAGGCCGAAGGTCGCCAACCTGTGATCCGATTCATGATCGAGGATGATCAGGCTATTACCTGGACAGATTTGGTCCGAGGTCCCATGCATTGGCAGGGACGAGACCTGGGCGGCGATATGGTGATTGCCAGGGCGACGACTTCTGGTGAGATTGGCCAACCCCTCTATAACTTGGCAGTGGTAGTAGATGATATCGATCTGAAGATTAGTCATGTGATCCGAGGCGAAGATCATATTGCTAATACCGCTAAACAAATTTTGCTCTATCAAGCCTGTGGCAACACTATCCCTGAGTTCGCCCATACGCCGCTGATCTTGAACCAGGAAGGGCGTAAACTCTCCAAACGCGATGGAGTTACTTCTATCTCTGATTTCCAAGAGATGGGGTTTTTGGCCCCTGCTTTAGCTAACTACATGACGTTGTTAGGGTGGTCCCCATCAGATCCAACCCAAGAAATGTTTAGTCTTAGGGACGCCGCCACCCAGTTTGATTTTGAGCGGGTGAACAAAGCCGGAGCCAAGTTCGATTGGGACAAATTGGATTGGATCAATAGCCAATATTTACATGACGCCGAAAAATTACCCCCAGCAGACTTAGCCGATGCTTTAATTCCCTATTGGCAAGCTGCAAATTATGACTTTGACCCGGTAGCAGATCGGTCTTGGCTCGACCAAATCACGGTTTTGATTCAGCCCAGTCTAGTGAGGCTCAAGGATGCGACTGAGATCACGCAGTTTTTGTTTACCCGTGACTTAACCTGGACGGAAGATGCCCGCAAACAGTTGAGTCAAGATAGCGTCGAGGTGGCTTTGCAAGGCATTATCGATCAAGTTGCTGCGTTGTCTGCATCCGAATTATCCACAGATACAGCCAAAGCCTTTATCAATACAACGGTGAAAGAACACAAGCTCAAAAAAGGATTGGTGATGAGATCGCTACGGGCAGCCCTGACAGGTGATATGCAAGGCCCCGACTTGATGGAGTCTTGGTTACTGCTCCATCATCGCAGTGAAGATCTCAAACGCCTCCAGCAAGCACTCGATATCGCTCGTTCGTAAACTACTTAAGAGTTGTATGGGTAATATCCAATTTTCTATGGTTGTATCCAGCAAGACTATGGTACTGGCGGACGACTGGGTATTTTCTGGTGGACATGATTTGCTTGCCAAGTTTTATGTTTTCAGCCTTGAGGAGAAGCCTTGAACATTCGCAATCTCAACATTCGCTCCCTACATTTTCGTACCCTCAAACGGGAGTGGTTGTCTAACCCGAAGGCCGACCTGCTAGCCGGGGCAGTCGTGGGGCTAGCGCTGATTCCAGAAGCGATCGCCTTCTCGATTATCGCTGGGGTTGATCCCAAGGTAGGGCTATACGCCTCATTCATCATTGCGGTGATCACCGCCTTTTTGGGCGGGCGACCGGGCTCTATCTCGGCAGCCACCGGGGCGATGGCCTTATTGATGGTTGATTTGGTCAAAGACCACGGGCTGCAATATCTGCTGGCAGCCACCTTTTTGACCGGCATTTTTCAAGTGGTGTTTGGCATACTCAAACTGGGCCGTCAAATGAAATTTGTGCCCCGAGCCGTGATGATTGGCTACATCAATGCCTTAGCAGTGCTGATCTTTTTGGCTCAGCTCCCCCAGCTCACCAACGTACCGCCCACGGTCTACGTGCTCACTCTATTATCCTTGGCAATTATTTACATTTTGCCCCGCTTTACGAAGGCAGTTCCTTCGCCTCTGGTCGCCTTGGCGGTGATGACCATCGCTGCGATCGCCCTGCGCCTAGATGTGCCCATCGTCGGTGATATGGGCGAGCTGCCCACTACTCCACCTCTATTTGCACTACCCCAGGTGCCCTTCACCCTTGAGACCCTACAAATTATCCTGCCCTATTCCTTTACTCTGGCGATTGTGGGACTGCTGGCTTCCTTTCTCACCGCCTCCCTGGTGGATGACTTGACCGATACCCCCAGTGACAAAAATCAGGAGGCCAAAGGGCAGGGTATTGCCAATATCGTCACTGCCTTCTTTGGGGGAATGGCTGGGTGTGGCATGATTGGTCAGTCGGTCATCAACGTCCAGTCTGGGGGACGGGGTCGTCTTTCTACCCTAGCGGCTGGCCTGTTTTTGCTGGGGGCCATTCTATTCTTGCAAGACGGGGTGAGACAGATGCCAATGGCCGCCCTAGTGGCCGTCATGATTATGGTTTCTATCGGCACCTTTCGCTGGTCGTCTTTCACAAATATTCCCCGCGTTCCTCGCAGTGAAGTCGCCGTTATGCTGACAACGATGTTTGTGATCATCTTCACTCGCAACTTTGCTTTGGGAGTAGTCACAGGCATCGTCATGAGTACAGTATTTTTCTCCCGTAAAATTGCCCAGCTAGTGTTTGTCGATCGGGTTCTGCTTGAAGAGGGTGCCCACCGCGTTTACAAAGTGTCTGGGCAGATTTTCTTTTTGTCTCGGGATGAGTTTTTAGCTGCCTTTAACTTCGCTGAGCTAGTCGAGCAGGTGACTATTGACCTTAGCCATGCCCATCTGTGGGACCAAGGTGCTGTGGAAGTACTCGATAAAGCGGTGCAGAAGTTTCGCCGTCACGGCGTTGAAGTGAATGTGGTGGGCCTCAATGAAGCCAGCACTACCCTACTTAACCGCCTCGCCACTGATGAGGAACTCGTCACCAATGGGCAGCCGTAGCACCACTGCACTACAACCTCCCAGCCTTCATTCCTGAGATAAATCACCCGTATGAACACGATTCTTCTATGCTCCGATGGGTCTGCCTTTGCAGACAGCATTTATCGATACGGAGCCTGGTTTGCCCGCCAATTTCAGGCTCAGACTAAGGTACTGTTTGTCACTGATATTCGTCAAAAAGTCGTTTCCACTGGCAATCTCAGCGGCAGCATTGGTTTAGGGGCGTCAGAGCAACTGTTGAGCGAGTTGGTCAGCCTAGAACATGAAAAAGCCAAACTCAATAACAAGCGAGCGCGGTTAATTTTACAAACCGCCGAACAGGTGCTCAAAGCAGAAGGGCTGAATGAGGTTGAGCTGATCAACCCCACCGGCTTCCTGGTAGATTGCTTCCATGACTTTGAGGCCGAATCCGATCTTGTAGTACTGGGTAAACGGGGGGAGGCGGCGGAGTTTGCATCAGGGCACCTGGGGGCCAATGTCGATCGCATTGTGCGTAGTAGCACCAAACCCTGCTTGGTGACACCCCAAACCTTTAACCCGATTGAGCGGCTGCTGGTGGCCTATGACGGTAGCCCTACGGGTAAGAAGATTTTAACCTTTTTGACTAACGCTCACGGGTTTAAGAATATCGAGATTCATTTGTTGACGGTGGCTAAACCGGACTCGGAGGCCGTGCGATCTCAGGAGCTAGCCGAGGCACAACACACACTGCAACAGGCTGGACTCACCCTGACCACAAGTCTACTCATCGGTGACCCTGAAAAAGTGATTGCTCACTATATTGAGCAGCATCAGATCAGCCTGTTATTGATGGGAGCCTACGGCCACCGCCGCATCCGTCATCTCGTCATTGGCAGCACCACAGTTCAACTCCTGAGGAGTAGACAGATTCCGATGCTCTTATTCCGCTAGGATGCGTAAAGTCCTATATTTGATAACCACTACGATTGGGCACTATTCAGTCGTTGAATTAGTATGATTACCAAGCTGCTCTTGAGATTTCGGATATCACTTGTCGTATGAGTCGTCGGGCTAATTGTGGGGATAATGCAGTGGCTGAAAGTTTCTTTGGTACACTCAAAACTGAGCTGATTTACCCGATAGTTTTTGCTACAAGAGCGAAGGCAAAAACGGTTATTGCTGGGTAGATTGAGGTTTTTTACAATCGGCATCGAATTCATTCAACTATTGGATATCTTGCCCCTGTCCTATTTGAAGAGCTTTACTGGCTCAATCTAGAGCACCCCATTGATCTCTGAGTTAACTGTCCACTTTTTCGAGACAAGGTTCAGTTAACCCTAACCCTGTCACAATAGAAATATTCAGAGGAAAGCAATCTTAGACCAGTTATGACTGTTGAAGAACTCTTGCACAGATATGCTAATGGTGAACGTGACTTTAGCAAATCTAATCTTTCTCAACAGAATTTAAGTCTTGCCCATCTCGATCATATTGTTTTGAGAGATGCCAATTTAAGTCAGTCAGTTCTCCACGGTATTGATCTTCTCTGCGCTAACCTGGTTTCTGCGAATTTATCTGCCGCCAAGATGATTGGGGCCAATTTGACTGGAGCAGACTTAAGCAAAAGCAATTTGAGTAATGCACTCTTGAGTAGTGCAGTTTTAGTGGGGGCTTGTCTTGCCAAAACCAACCTGCAGCGGACATCTCTCAATTACAGCAACCTTAGTGGTGTGAATTTTAGGGATGCTGACTTGCAAGATGCCAATTTAAAAGGAGCAAATCTTAGTGGCGCTGATCTCCTAGGTGCCGATCTCTATCAGGCCGATCTCACAGATATCTTTTTGCAAGACACCATCATGCCGGATGGCCGCATCGCTTCCTCTGCCCCTAAGAAAGCGAACGAAAGTTAGCTAGATGGGTTAATTCGCATCAAAGTCTGGCCAAACTCAATGGGTTCGCCGTTATCCACCAGAATTTCGACAATCTCACCATTGACTTCAGCTTCCAGCTCATTCATCAGCTTCATGGCTTCAATAATGCAGACGGTTTGTCCGCGCCGAGTCACATCCCCAACTTCTACAAAAGCTGGCTCATCCGGCGCCGGAGATCGATAGAAGGTGCCTACCATAGGAGATTTTACATCTACCCATTTCTTGTCTGGGGTAGGGGGAGGAGCAGAATCGACAGAGAGCACTGATGGGTCTAGGGTTGAGCCATCAACGACAGGCTGTGATGCAGCAGCGGTAGAGACAACTGCTGTCGATTGATTCGCCTTATGGATGGTGAGTTCAAAATCGTTGCTTTTTAGACTCAGCTCATCAATATCGGTTTGATTGAGGATAGCGAGTAGTTCGCGGAGTTGGTTAAGATCAAATTCCACCGGTTATGTTGCTCCTTACTCTCGACCTAGATAGGAGTCGGTGCGGGTATCCACTTTAATTCGCTCTCCTTCAGAGATAAATAAAGGCACCATCACTTGTGCTCCTGTTTCCACAATAGCTGGCTTCGTTCCCCCAGTTGCAGTATCGCCTTTTACGCCTGGGTCAGTCTGGGTTACTTCTAACACAACGGATGTTGGCAACTCTACTTCTAGAACTTGTTCGTCCCACCGAATGATGTTGACGTCCATGCCTTCCTTTATGTACTTAACGCGATCGCCAATTTGGTTTTGGCTGAGGCTAGTTTCTTCGTAGCTCTCCATATCCATAAATACAAATTGGTCACCATCCTTGTAGGTATGCTGCATCGCCCGTTTCTCCAGATTGGCCTGGGGCACTGTCTCACCCGCTCGAAATGTGCGTTCCATCACATTGCCAGTTTGGACATTCTTCAGTTTTGTGCGCACAAATGCAGATCCTTTACCAGGCTTAACGTGCAGAAATTCTACAACTCGCCATACTGAGCCATCCAGCTCAATAGACACGCCTGTACGAAAGTCATTACTGGAAATCATCGATTCTCGACATGGGAAGAACAATCGGCAATTCATTTTACCGTCCAGGGGGGCGGTCTGGACGTCTAGTTCGTGCGCTTCCTCAAAAACAAAGCACAAACCAGCTAAGACTCGTACTAAAAAGAAGTTTATCTCTCCTGTGAGTATTAAACTTGATCGATACTAGATGGCTTAGAGTTACAGGCAATTTACTGAAAAATCCCTTGTTTAACAACAGTCTGTAAAGGCATTAGAGCCGCAATCAAAGATTTCCGATCTAATGGCTGCCACTCCAACGATTGCAGAACCGTATTGATCTTGGTCAAGGTATCGACTAAATTCGACAAGACATTGTGTTCAGAAAATCCGGGTAACAAATCAATGGCGCCATGATCGATGACACTTTGATATTCAGAAGGGGCAACCTGGGGCTGTTGGCCATTCGTAAAAACTAACTTAATTTTCGGGTAATTAGCCTGACACCATAGGCACATCTCGTTTAGCCCCTCTGTCAAAACGTGTTTATCCAGCAAAAGTAGATCGGGCATTGGATAGCCATTATGTTGCATGTGTACCAACGTTTGCTTGATATCCAATGTCGCTGCCTGCCAAGTGACTGATAGCCCTTGGGAGATGAGGGCTGCTTGCCAGATTTCTCCTTGAAATTGAAAGGCATGAGACATCAAAATGGATTTCTCCATCGGTGGGGCCGTCATATCATGCTGGGTCAAAGGAATAGCCTGTGACTCGAAGACTAAGTGGGTGGTGCCAATGGTGATGCGATCGCTATCTTGTAGCAACTGAGGCCGAACAATGAGTTGGCCATTCACAAACACCCCCTCTGTTGTTGCTAAATTGACTAAGTAATAATGGCCTGTTCCTATACGCTGCAACATGGCATGCTTAGGGGCAACATTGGCTACCGTTAACAAGATGTCATTCTCTTGGCTAGCACCGAGGGTCCAAGAGGTTTTTCCCACCAACGGTCGATAGGAATAAGCTGTGCCAAATCGCAATTTCAAGCGAGCCAATGGCAACGTCAGCTCTTCCTCTCGCTGAGAATGAGATTTTTTTGCCAACAAACGTTCGGTTGCAGGAGCATCATTGGGTTTCGAGAAGAAATAACCTTGAGCATATTCACATTTCATCGCTCTTAATTGAGCAATTTGCTCAGCCGTCTCCACCCCTTCAGCCACTGCCTTCATCCCCAGATTATGGGACAACAGGGTGATCGTTTTCACAATCTGGGAATTTTCATGGCTGTCCATCGCACTCACAAAGGAACGATCTATCTTTAGAATATCTACTGGAAAGCGATGTAAGTAACTGAGGGACGAATAACCTGTGCCAAAGTCGTCAATGCCGATTTGGATACCTAAGGCCTGAATTTCCAACAATTTAGCCGCTGTTGACTCAGCATTCTCCATAATGGCACTTTCGGTAATCTCCAGCTTCAAATTTTGAGGCACTAATCCTGTATCTTTCAAGGTTTGCTCAATCCGGGAGATTAGGCCCATTTCCGAAAATTGTTTACTTGAGAAATTAACACTGACAAATAACGACGGTTCAGACGGATACTGTTTTTGCCAATCGCTCAGTTGTCGGCAAGCCTCCTCTAGAACCCACCAACTGATCGGTAAAATCAAACCCGTCTCTTCCGCAATAGGAATAAATTCGACGGGTGATATTAAGCCCCGAAGAGGATGATGCCATCGCAGCAGTGCCTCAAAACCAACGATTGCTATCGTTTCCAAATGGTAAATGGGTTGGTAATGCAGTTGAAATTCTTGGCGTTCAATGGCCCGTCGCAAATCTACCTCTAGTTGCAAAAGCGCAGAAGCATTACTGTGCATATCAGCGGTAAATACTTCCCACTTGGCTTTACCGAGGGTTTTAGCCCGATACATAGCTGCATCAGCATTGTGAAGGAGTTGCTCTGGGTCATCGTAGCCCATCGTACTCAGCGCCACCCCAGTACTGACTGCAATCAGTACTTCACGACCATTTAATTGGAAGGGTCGATTTAGGGCCTGCTGAATGCGGCTACACACGTGCAGTGCGTCGCTCAGATCTTTAATCCCATCCAGAAGAACAGTAAATTCATCTCCACCCAATCGCCCTAGAGTATCGGTTTCGCGGACACAAGTCTTCAGCCGTTGGGCCACTTCTACTAACAGTTGATCACCCGCAGCGTGCCCCAAACTATCGTTGACAACCTTGAAGCGATCAAGATCCAGAAAGAGAACGGCAAAAATTTGATCGGGATGGCGCTTCACCCGCTTGACACAGTATGTCAAACGGTCCATAAACAAAGCGCGGTTAGGTAATCCCGTTAACTTGTCATAGAACGCGTCATGCCTTAATTGTGCTTCTGCATTCTTTAAGTCAGAAATATCAGTGATAAACCCTTCTAAACCCAAAACCTGGTCTTGTTCATCAAAAATACCGCGCCCCTGTTCTAGAAACCACTTTAATTGGCCAGACTTCGTTCGGATTCGATATTCAACGGTATAGACTTGCTGGCGGTCTACAGTTGATGCAATTGTTTTCAGTAGGTGAGGCAAATCATCAGGTTCAATCAGCGTATTGAAGGCGAGATGATCATTTCCTAGCAATTCTTCGGGATCATAACCAGTTAACTTTAGACATCCTTGACTGAGAGATCTCCGAGACCAGGCCAAATCACAATTACAAGAGAAAACAATGCCAGGTAGAGAATCGATCAATGTCTGTAAATTAGAGCCAGAAATATCTCGAAAACGATTGCCGGGAAATCTATTGTGAGGACTACTGGGGTCGATTTGAACAATTTTAGAGGATAAGACAGAATTAAGATGTATATCCTCTTTTAGAGCTTCCTGCTGGAAAAGCATAGCTGTAAAGCAATGATTTGCATCCGACAGGGGCGTAACACGTAGCTGAATGGGATTCCTTTTTTGATCAGCCTTTAGTCGAAAATTTACTCGTGCCTGTTCTTGTACAGATAGATTAGACAAAACCTGATCCAAACGACTAGAATCTTCGGCAATCAAATAATCATATAAATGCTGAGGGTGTTGAGACAGCTCACTCTGCCGTCGACCGAGCAAATGATAGTAGGCTGCATTAGCATACAGAATCTTTGGCCCTTTTTTCTGCTCAAATTCAGCTTCAGTGATCAGGATGACTGTATCTGTTTCGAGTACGACCTTTTCCAGCAATTCTTGAGTATTCAACTCATAAGCGCTAATCGTCTCTCGCCACTGGTTTGTATATTGACTCGACAACTCACCTAGCATTGCATCTGTGCCTTCAACCCTGATCCCATAGTTCCCTATTCATAAACTCATCTCTTCATTTATCCTTTGACGACAGACCTGAAGATCGTCCCGTAGGTTTTAAAAACGGTTGATTCACAACTAATAAATATTGACAATTCAGAACGCACCTGGAATGCAAACATCTAACAGGTCTCTATATTGGCTAGCAGATCAGATTTGCTAGTTCACTAAACTCAAGGGTAGAAAAATCGAAACTGTCGTGAGTTGATTCGGTTCGCTTTCAACCTGTAACTCCCCACCATGTAACTCAGAAATCAGTTTTGCAATGATCAAACCTAAACCTTTGTACTTATTCGCGTACAAAGAATGATCAAATTGCATATGAGATCCTAATCCTGCAATTTGTTCTGAGCTGGGTCCCCGTCCTTGATTTGCGATCTTTAATAGAAAGGTCTTCCCCCGGCAATAGCTCTTTAAGCTGACGAACGTCCCTGAGAAGGAATGCTCAAATGCATTTTCGACAACTTCTTCGACTAACTTTTGCAGTTTTGGTCGAGCCAACTGGATGGTTGCTTCTTCTAACTCCAAGATTAAGTCAGATGTCCGATTGCAGCGCCGAGCCTGTAAGCAGGCAATATCCGAAATTATAGACCTAGTAGAGCTTTCATCGGTGTGATTACGCAATATTCGCAATCGTTGGGGATCTTTCTCAATATCTATTAAGGCTCTATACAGCAAAGTATTTTGCAGAAGATCGTACAAAAATTCGCCAGAACTTGCGATTCCATCCAGCATTTCTGTTTGTTCACCTGACAAGTTAAGTTCAGAACTATCTCTAAGAGTTTTGGCAAGTTCAAGAATTCGTTGCAGTGGGTTATGGATCTCTAAAGGCAGAGACTGACTCAGATCGCAACAGGTATCATCCCATGAAGACTGATGATTGGGTTGATAAGATGAATACTGCTCTATCTGCCCATTCACCACTTTTAATAACTCATCTCTGGTGAAAGGCTTTGTTAAATAATCGTCAGCACCCAATTCCATCCCCAATCGCAGGTCTGCTTCACTAGCTTTTGCCGTTAGGAAGATAAAAGGAACAGACTGAAGATAAGGATTTTGACGGAGTTGAGTTATGACACTATACCCATCAAACTCAGGCATCAGAATGTCACAAATTACTAAATCTGGCATTTCTTCTTGTGCTAGCAAAACACCGATATGACCATCTTCTGCCTCAATCACATTGAATTTCTCAGCAGTGAGGATTTCGCAAATGATACTGCGAATATCCTCTTGATCTTCAACAATAAGAATTTTGGACATAGGGGCATAGCGCGAAACTCACAAATCTTTTATTAATGCAATACTTTAAGCACCTAAAAAACGACTAGAACGGCCCATCAGTCATCTGTCTCAGAACTATCTTCACGGTTAGATCTTCGGGACTTCGATAGCCAGGATACTTTACTAGAATGCCCAAAAACTTAGGAGCACATGCTACTTCTAATCTTGACTACTCCCACGGTTGAAACGCATGGGATTCCCCGGTCACCCGGAAAGCTTTCTGTTTCATAGCAGTTGCCCTCAGAACACCCATGTTTCATCAGGTCTTACACTCGCTCCACAGACATCAACCCAAGTCCTTGGGCAAGAATGTTGTTGGCTGCGTTGATATCCCTGTCGTGATGGGTGCCACATTCAGGGCAATCCCATTCACGGATCTTCAGGGGCAGCTTAGAGACAGTGTGTCCACAATTCCCACAGCGTTTAGAGCTAGGAAACCAGCGGTCAATTTTAATCAGCTTGCGTCCATACCACTCGGCTTGGTTTTGCTCACCCTCTCCAGATCTCCCGTTTCTATAAGTCAAAGCGAAGTAGATGATCGAATAGCGTTTAACAATGTTATACAATCATGACATTTATCAAAATCGCCTAAGTAGCGTCATATCGCAACTAGCAGCAACAACTAGAAATATTCATCGATCTGTGACGATGAATCAGTAGCATCTTCGTTTAACGCCTTCATGCTTTTCTTAATGACCTAGAAGACTTCAGAATCCAATCTGAGAAGTCAGGCTCAGCAGTTTGTTTGCCGAAGCATTAGCAGTCTTCTTTGATAACCTAACCATAATAGTCAGTCTCTTTGAGAGTGCAGAAGACGCTGCTAAAAATTTAAGTGCAGCAGCAAGACGAAAGTTAGGGCTAGTTCATTAATCCATGAGAGAAATTTTGTGGCTTCTAGGGGGATGAGAGTTAATCGTTCATCGTTCTGGAATGAGAATGAAAAGCATGTGCCCAACCTGTAACAGCCCTTTGTATATTCCAGATGAGGACCAGTCTTTACGAAGATGGTCAGTGCTGTGTTCTCGTTGCCATGCCATCTACTTTGCCTCTATAGGAACTGTAGTTGGAGCATGGTTGCGGTATAGCTATCGTCAACGAGTTATCTATCAAGCCCAACTTCATCTACAAACAGGGTCAACTAAAACAGTCGAATTAGAGAAGCTCATTAATATCGATGAACCCATTGTTTTACTCACTCCCCTTAAGGGTTTAGGTAAATTAAAGCCAATATTGCTGATAGAGACAAAGACTGCAAACTCTATCTTTTTAGTTCATCCTCGACAGCACATCCGTAAACTTCAGCTGCAAGGCGCAATTTGGACAACTATTCTCACAATTTGGCTGGGTCTATCTTTAAACGGGGCTCTTAATACGATTGTTGTAGTGGCAGTTGTGAGTAGCCTAGTTGTTTCCATAGCAATCTTTAGGCTTAATCGAGGTGAAGAGAATAATCCTCAGCTTCGTAGCCGATTATTCCTAGAACAGCGGCTGCTCAGACAGAGTGATGGTTGGAGTCAGCGCCTTCATCAGTTACAGAAAGAGCTATCAAACTTACATCGTGTCAAACAAAGATTACTGCCCTATAGCAAGGACCAGCGTTTTAGGATTGATTCACTGTCCAAGACTCCCCGAGAGCGTCGCTACTTTGAAGATAGGTATCACCGTTTAAGTAAGCTGGTTGCACACTACATACTTGCTAAAGAGCTAATCGACTCTAGCATTCAGACAATACAGTTAACAGAAGAAGTACAGATAGATTTCGGGAATCAACTCATAGCATTTACGCAAGAGATTGAGCACCTAGAAGAACAGTACCAAGGAAACAATTAAGACCTCTCCCCCTAAAAATCGGGTGCCCATTGAGTAGATCCAGCTTCTACGCTAGCGTTGGGCGGTCGATGCTGAGGGCTAAGCGAGCATCCTTATAGCAGAGGTCATTGGCTTCCATTCGGGGTAAGTTGCCAATCAATTTTGATAACGGCTTGTGAGCAATCCAGGAGTACTATAGTGAATTTCTGTTCTATCGTAGGCAAAGGTGTGAAAAAATAAAATTTAGTTCTAGCAACAATAAATAACAGACAAACAATATGGTGTTCATTACTCAATTATTTTTAGTAGCCAAAGCTTAATACTGAGCCTTCAATTCATTAAAGATCATGGTTATTCAATAGGTTTATTTTTCAAAGTCTGGGTGTATTTACTGGCAATTTTATGAGCACCCAATTTGTATTTCCGTAGTTCTTCTCAGGTATAGTTTTAGAGACGTTGCTAGAGTATAAACAACTAGTTAATTCATACCATATAAAACTCTCAGATGCGACGCATTCACGCACTTAGAGGGTTCTAATACCTCCCATATCAACCCAGTACTCCCCGTACTGGTTTTTTTTTGGAAAATACATAATTTCTGTAATATTCAATTTATTTCCAGAACAAATTCACATTAGCGATAAATATTGAAAATATTAGGATTAGCAATCCTCGACTCTTTAGTCTTAGGTGTCAATTATTCGATACGTACTGATGCACTTCAATCTGATCTTTAAAGACAAAAAAGGGGCTTACGACCCCCGTCGAACTATCCATGACAATAGCTATCCATATCGTGCTCATGTCTCTTCTAATTGCAGCTTGTATCTCTCTAAATAAAATCTAAAAATTATCGTTAATCAGGCTGGTTAAAACATGATCTTGCCACATCCCGTTAATGCATAGATATTGTGGTGCATACCCTTCAATCTGGAATCCTAATCGTCGTAATAATTTACCGCTGCGTTGGTTATGGGGGAGATATGCTGCCATGATTCGGTGCAACTTCAGTTCAGAGAAAGCAGATGAACAGGCAAAGGATAGCGTTTCAGTCATATAACCCTGACCTTGATATTGAGCGGCAATACTAAAACCCAATGTGCAAGATTGAAAGGCCCCTCGAATAATATTTGAGAAGTTGATAGACGCAATAATCTGTCGTGGATGCTGAAGGTTGAACAGAAATAGCTTCAGGGATTGATCTGCAAGGAAAGCGTTGTGCCTTTGGGCAATTTGCGATCGCCAAATCAACCCAAATTGTCCGCGGCTGCCCCCCAGTAATCGTCAGGTTAGCCATATCAGGAATGCTGCGGAGATTCTCTAGCAGCCGCTCTCTCACTCACCGCAACTGATTATCAGTGTACTCAGCACCTGTAATTGTCAGGGTGACAATGGGCACGTCATCAATAATGATCGGCTTGACCAGATAGCTGGCACCGGGGGGCAAGGCATCTTGGTTATTAAACAGATGGTTTTGCAGCTTGAAGAGGGAATCTTCCCAGTCTTCACCGACAAAAAACTGGGTAGTGATTTTAGCTCCCGAGTTTTGGGAAGCAGAATAGATATGCTCAACACCTGTCAATTCCCGAATCTTGGCCTCCATTGGCATCGTCACGGTCTTCTCGACCACCGCAGCCGGAGCGCCGGGGTAGGTGAGTAATACATCGGCGGCGGGCACCACAATTTGCGGGTTCTCTTCTTTGGGGGTGAGAACAGCGGCCCCTAGCCCCGAGATCACTAGGGCGACGATCAGCAAAATTGTCACCTGAGAATTAATGAAATAAGCCGTAATCCGACCGACAATGCCCAGCTTGGGAAATCGGTCATCAGCAGAGAAGTAAGACATAATGGGTGAGCGAAAAAATTACCGTTTAAGGAGAACGACAATCACCATAATCAAAACAAAATAGAACCCTTGCCGCCGATTAAACCTAGGCTTAACCCAACCCCAACTGCAAAAATGTGGCCGACAACCCAAGTCATAAACTAGCTGTTGCAACCTGACCACAGCGCTGATTAGCAGGCACTGCTTCAGCAATGTTCTTCGGATTGGGTAAATCGAGAGACTTCATGAACTGAATAAAGCTGTTGCGATCTCGCCCCACGAATCGAGAATTAAATCGCTTCTCTTCTGCAATCGTGGAAACTAAATGACCTTTATAATCATGACCAGGATAGACCCAGGTTTCTTCTGGCAAAGTAAATAGCCGCATTGTGACGTGATCGTAGAGGGTACCAGCATCGCCGCTCTGGAAGTCCGTGCGACCACAGCCCCGAATCAAGAGGGAGTCACCTGTTAAGACGCGATCTGCATTGACCAGGTAGGCCATGTGGCTATCGGTATGGCCGGGGGTTGCGATCGCGCGTATTTCAACATTACCCACGGTCAAGACCTCTCCGTCGCAGATGACGCGATCTGCGCAGGCTGCCTCAGTGTTATGGGGCACAATACCTTGGCAGTTCGTCAAGCTGCGTAATCGATCCGTTCCCGTGATGTGATCAGCGTGAATGTGGGTTTCGAGGCAAAAGCGTAAAGACAACCCCAATTCACGGATTAAATTCAGGTCTCGCTCTACTTGCTCTAGGACCGGATCTACTAAAATAGCAACCTGGAGAGGGGTATCGGCAATGAGATAAGTGTAAGAGCTGGTTTCATGATCAAACAGTTGACGGAATAGCATCGGGTACACTCCTATCAGGACAAGAGAAAAGAACTGGATTCTTTCGACCTCTATCACCGAAAAATTTGAGCAACGTTGAGGCCTAAAAACCGTTTTACCATTCTTGCTCTTATTGTATAACTATATTTCTATTTAGTGATGTAATCAAATACACAACTCCAGCAACACAGTCCAACCCTGTAAGCAGGTCGAGCCAGGGCGTAAGAATTTGATTCCTTGAGCGGTCTACTGTGCAGAGACTTGGCCAAAGGCTTTAAATTGATCAAATTTTTGAGCCTGTTTGAGAAGGCGATCGCTCAGAGAATCGCAAACGGTCTCACACAACTCAAAGATCATAGGGTCAGCGATCTTGTAGTAGGCGCTGACCCCGCTAGCGGTTCGAGACAACATACCAATCTGAGTCAGCATCTTCAAGTGTTTGGAGATGTTTGCCTGTCCTAGCTCAGTTGCCTCTACCAGTTCATTAACGGTCATAGGCCCTGATCTCAGATGGCTGAGAATTTGCAGCCGACTCACCTCTGACAACATCTTGAAATACTCCGCAACAGAGGCCAGCACTTCAGGAGAAATTGGAGGCGTACTAGACTCTGACATACGAATGGTTGATTGTATTTTATAGCTATATACTATTTTACTACATCTTATACAACGGTTGATGCAGTTTAGCCGTTTTTTAGACACGATTAGGCGTTGTCAGTGACCGTATTTGCTCAAAGATATCTGCGGCGACGACGATAGATGATTTTCTCAAGTTCAATGCTGCAAAAGAGCAGCCCGCCTAGCCCTAGACTAACGCCCAAATCTAAAGCAGACAGCGGGACCGTTCCAAACATGTGCTGCAAGAAGGAGAGATATACGACGGCCAATTGGCAAGCAAAGGTTAACAGTACGGCAAGAAGGGCTGGTTTATTAGATAACAAGCCGATCTTAAAGATAGAGTCATGTTCAGACCGTATTGCTTGGGCAGTGAAAATGCGTGAAAAAGCCAACGTGCAAAACACCATTGTTTGCCAGTTGGGTTGACCGAGCTGCCAGTAATGATAGGCAACACCTAATAGAATAATGCCCAAGAATAGGCCGATCCATAGAATCTTCTGCCCCGCGCCTCGACTGAACATACTTTCATCGGTTCGATAGGGAGGCCGATGCATAATATTGTGCTCCGCAGGTTCTACGCTAAGGGATAAGGCGAGGATGCCATCAGCGAGCAAGTTAATCCACAAAATTTGTAGCGGCAACAGGGGCAGCGGCATTCCTAGGAACGGGGCGAACAGGATGACCCATATTTCTCCTAGATTACCGGTGAGAGTGTATTGAATAAATTTGCGAATATTGTCATAGATGACTCGACCTTCGCGGATGGCGGCGACTATCGTTCTAAAATTGTCATCTAGCAACACAATATCTGAAGCATCCTTGGCCACATCTGTACCGGTGATACCCATGGCGATACCGATATCCGCTTGTTTCAGGGCAGGTGCATCGTTTACCCCATCCCCAGTCATGGCGACGATATGGCCTGCGCACTGGAGGGCATGAACGATGTCAAGTTTATGTTGGGGCGTAACCCGAGCATAGACATTGACCTGGGTTGAGGCATCACGAAGCTTGGCTTGGGATAGCTGATCTAAGTCCTGGCCTGTCAAGAGAGGGGCACTAGTAGCCATTCCCAATGCTGAGGCAATGTGTTGAGCCGTACAGGGGTGATCTCCAGTAATCATCACGGGGCGAATCCCAGCAGTTTGACAGGTTTGTACGGCTGTATAGATATCAGGCCGAATGGGATCAATCATTCCGACCATGCCTATAAAGGTCAGATGCTGTTCAATCGTAGTGCTGTCAGTAAGTTCAGACTGGAGGGGGTGGTAGGCTACGCCCAAGATCCTCATCCCTGCCTGAGCCAATTGATTATGGGTTGCTAGGATGCGATCGCGTTTTGTCTCCGTCATCTTCTCAGTTTGGTCAGTGTCCCAAACCCAATCTGAAATGCTGAGGAGCTGATCCACTGCGCCCTTACAGAAAGCAATCGATTGGCAGTGCAGGGGAATGTCAGCCGCCGATAAGGTGTCCGTAACCTGATAAAGCACTTGAGCGTCTGTCTCAGGTAACAGGTGGGTAGCTGTCTCGATGCGATGCACCGTTGTCATCCGCTTCCGCTCTGCATCAAAGGGAATTTCATGGATTCGCGGTAAACATTGCGCGACTTCATCCTGATCCAGCCCCGCCTGCGCTGCAGCAACGACGAGCGCCCCTTCTGTAGGGTCACCTATAATGCTGAAGCCTGAGGGGGCTGTTGGATCCAAATTCAGGGAGGCATCATTACATAACACTCCCCCCATGAGGAGCAACCTCAGAGCCGGGTGTTCCTGTCTATCTAGAGCTGGTGCATTCCCTGGGGTCAGGACATGATAAGAATCTGGTTCCCAATCCACTTGCTGCCCAGCTGCCATCAGGCAAGTGACCGTCATTTGATTCGCCGTTAAGGTGCCCGTCTTATCCGTACAAATGACGGTGACGGAGCCCAGGGTTTCCACGGCAGGTAACTTGCGAATTAATGCCCGTTGCTTCAGCATTCGCTGTGCGCCTAGAGAGAGCGCAATGGTCACCACTGCAGGCAATCCTTCTGGAACTGCTGCCACGCCTAGACTAACAGCCACCATGAACATAGACTGGATATTCTCTCCGCGCAGCAGCCCTAAGCCAAAGACGATCAGCACGATGATGAGAATTGCGATCGCAAGATTTTGCCCCAACTGATCAAGCCGTTGCTGGAGGCGAGTCGGCTCTGCCTTGACCGATTGAATGGCCGCCGCAATTTGCCCCAACTCAGTAGCCATACCCGTTTCAGTGATGATAGTCTCGCCTCGACCATAGGTGACCATCGTCCCCCTATAAACCATATTGCGGCGATCGCCAAGGGGTAGATCCGGGACATCTAACGTCTGGGCAGTTTTATGAACGGCTTCTGATTCCCCTGTGAGAGAGGCTTCCTGGACGGAGAGGTTGACGCTTTCCAGAATGCGACCATCGGCGGGGACTAAATTTCCGGCTTCAAGAAGCACAATATCCCCTGGCACCAGATCCTGAGACGAAATTTCAGTGATCTGGTCTGCCCGCCTGACCCTGACCGCAGGTACATCCAGTTTACGAAGGGAAGCAATTGCGCGTTCAGCTTGATATTCCTGTCTAAACCCCAGTAAGGCGTTAAAAACAACGATGACAAAAATTGCAGTTGCATCTTGAAGATCTCCCAAAACCGCAGACACAACTCCTGCAAAAACCAAGATCAAAACTATCGTCGCTGTTAGCTGTTCTCGTAAAATCAGCCACGGATTCTTGGTCGGCTGCTCAATTAACTGGTTGGCACCAAACTGGGCACGTCGTTGATCTGCCTCTTCCTGACTCAGGCCAGCATCTGTCGTCTTCAACTTCTGTATGACTGCTTCAGGGCTGAGCTGATACCAAGTGTTCATGTTTTTGCTCTAGATAACCAACCACTCCTTGGTACAGTTTACGTCTGAGCCATTATTTTAACGCTGCAAAACAGCAGATTGGTTCTTGATCGCGGCAGCATCTAGCAGTCGTCGCTTTACCCATAAACCGATGACAGTTGGCGGCCTCCACTGACAATTTTGACAGGATAAAAATACCGTAAATTTAAGTTTTCTTTCAGAACACATTGGTATCGAGATCCAGTAGCTAGTTTTTTACTAGAGGTAACTATGGGGTAAACGGGGTACCTATCTTGTGGCTTCAGTCATGATCTGCCAGGATCCAAGCAGTTGTAGTCACATCATTCAACAATGGATGAGTATCCTCACCCCTGTCAGGACTTAAGGTCATTGTTTTCACTACTCGACTGGTTCATACCAGCCCTTGAGTCGACAAAGACGATGAATAGCAACGGCCTTTTATAAAAAGAATATTGGCTTGAGTGAACAGCCTTCGTTGCCAACGTATTGAGGTGCTAAGACAATGACCCAATCGACACCAGAATATCTCCAGTCTTCTACTCCAAAATCCCAATCTCTGTTGTTGTGGTTTGATGAAGTCGGCATCAAGGATGTGCCTTTAGTAGGGGGTAAGAATGCATCCCTAGGCGAGATGATTCAGCAACTCTCGCCCAAAGGGATTAGCGTTCCCTCAGGATTTGCCACCACAGCCGCTGCCTATCGGTCTTGGATACAAGGGGCCAGCCTAGAGCCTCAACTACGTCAAATTTTCTCAGATCTGGATATTGAGGATATCAAAAGCTTACGGAGAGTCGGTCAACAGACCCGAACTCTGATTCTCAATACGCCCTTCTCTCGTCAGTTAGAGGAGCAGATTACGCAGGCCTATTTGATCCTCTGTGAGCGATGTAACGTCGAGTCTGAAGCCCTCGATGTAGCCGTTCGTTCCAGCGCGACAGCAGAGGATCTGCCTGATGCTAGTTTTGCAGGCCAACAGGAAACCTATCTCAACGTTCATGGCATTAATGGTGTTCTGGAAGCTTGTCACAAGTGTTTTGCCTCCCTGTTCACTGATCGCGCCATTTCCTATCGCACCCACAAAGGATTTGACCACTTCAGCGTTGCCCTTTCTGTTGGCGTTCAGCAGATGGTGCGCTCTGACCTAGCCACCGCTGGCGTCATGTTCACCCTCGATACTGAAACCGGATTCAAAAATGCCGCCCTGATTACGGCAGCCTATGGTCTGGGGGAAAATGTCGTTCAAGGGTCTGTTAATCCTGATGAATACCTGGTATTTAAGACGACGCTGCAACAGGGGTACCAGCCTATTCTCGACAAACGCTTGGGTAGCAAAAGAATCAAAATGGTCTACGACCTAGAAGGTAACAAGCTGACCAAGAATATTCCCGTTTCAGAACCCGATCGCCAAAAGTTTGCAATCACCAACACCGAGATTCTTACCCTAGCGCACTGGGCCTGCATGATTGAAGACCACTACTCCACGGTGCGGGGCACCTATACCCCGATGGATATTGAATGGGCACAAGATGGTCTTACAGGTGATCTATTCATCGTTCAGGCCCGACCAGAAACGGTGCAGTCGCAGAAGGCCGAGAATCTACTGATGACCTATCGTTTGGAGGACACTGGGGAAGTAATCGTCAGCGGTCGAGCGGTGGGCGCTAAAATCGGGCTAGGGCAAGCCCATGTGATTGAGAATGCCAGCCAAATGGGTCTGTTCCGACCTGGAGAAGTGTTAGTCACTGCCCGCACCGATCCCGACTGGGAGCCGATCATGAAGCAGGCGGCTGCGATTGTCACAGACCAAGGGGGGCGCACCTGCCATGCAGCCATCATTGCCCGAGAGATGGGAATTCCAGCCATTGTGGGCTGCGATCATGCTACGACTTCAATCTCTACGGGACAAACTGTCACTGTTTCCTGTGCCGAAGGTGAAGAGGGCAAAGTCTACGCAGGGCAGTTGTCCTTCGAAAAACAGGAAACCCCCCTGACCAATCTGCCTCGCACCCAAACTCAAATCCTGATGAATATCGGTAATCCGGAGACGGCCTTTGGCCACGCCTCTATTCCTTGCGATGGTGTGGGTTTAGCACGCCTGGAATTTATCATTGCCAATCAAATTAAGGTGCATCCGCTGGCCTTGATTCACTTTGATGGACTGCAAGATCCGCTAGCGAAACAGAAGATTGCCGAGCTGACGGCCCACTATCCTTACAAACCTGATTTCTTTATCGATAAATTAGCGCACGGGGTGGGCACCATTGCAGCAGCTTTTTACCCCAAGCCTGTTGTGGTGAGGCTGTCAGATTTTAAAAGCAACGAATATGCCAATCTGTTGGGCGGGCAGCCCTTTGAACCTAAAGAAGAAAACCCTATGCTGGGCTGGCGAGGGGCATCCCGCTACTACGATGGCCTTTATCGTGAGGCGTTTGAGTTGGAATGTCGGGCCATCAAGCGTGTCCGGGAGGATATGGGGCTCAACAATGTGATTCCCATGATTCCCTTTTGTCGCACCCCAGCAGAGGGCCATCAAGTTTTAGCAGAGATGGCCAAGCATGGTTTAAGTCGCGGTGACAATGGCTTGCAGGTTTATGTGATGTGTGAGGTGCCCAACAATGTGATCTTGGCTGATCAGTTTAGCGATATTTTTGACGGCTTCTCCATTGGCTCCAATGATTTAACCCAGCTCACCCTAGGGCTGGATCGGGATTCAAGTCTAGTGGCTCGCCTTTTCGATGAGCGCAACGAAGGGGTAAAGGAAATGATTCGCATGGTGATTGCGAAGGCCAAGGCCAAGGGACGCAAGGTAGGTATCTGTGGTCAAGCCCCCAGTGACTATCCTGAGTTCGCTCAGTTTTTAGTGGAGCAGGGCATTGACTCACTCAGTCTCAACCCAGACTCGGTACTCAAGACGTTACTCGTTGTGGCTGAGGTGGAGGGCGCTAGATGAAGAACCCCTGCTCGAGACGGTGAATGTCACATCACATCGTTGAAATTATCCTTTTGCGAGATTAGCTGACGCGGACGGCTGTCCCATTCTCTAGCGAAGGAGTGGGATTGACAATGACGAGATCGCCCACCTCAAGCCCAGAAAACACCTCCACTACCTCACCCTGAACTTGTCCTGTCGTAATGGGTTGAAACTGAGCCAGACGATCGACAACAATAAATACCCCCGTTACGCCAAACTGCTTTACCAAGGCTAGTTCAGGGATCATCAACCCCAAACGATGACCGCCAGTCAACCTTCGCAACTGCAGTCGCCCAAACATTCCAGGAAGCAGATCCTGTGTCGATAGGTTGGGCTGCGGTTGTCGCATCATCGCCCACCAGCCAGTCCCGCCTGAGACAATCGCCACAGTGATGAAGATGCCAACTGTCCTAGATTTGGGCCATCGAAGCCTTAATGCAGGGAGATCTGTCGTCATGGTTTATCTCCGCTAAGAACCGTTGTCGAATCAGGGTTTTTAACGGTCAACGATTCCACCAGTGATAGTCCCACACCCTTGAGTCCCCAACGCTCAAACCAGGGCACGGCCCAGCCCCAGCGCATCTTGGTTAGAAAGTATTGCTCAAATGCTTTTTTCAACCAGCACACCCACGGACCGGATAGGGCGATCGCCCGTCGCCGTTTCCCTGTCGTTGCTAAGGGCAGCACCGGATCAGCCCAGAACAAAATGCCAGTATTACCAAAATCGGCGAAGCAAATTGCTCCTAAGGTTGGGGCCACGGGGTCTGCCGTCGTCTCCCCTAGTTGTCGGGCGATGTTGTGGGCTACAGCTATTCCCATCGCCTCCACCATTTGGCCCGTCTTGGGAGCACCGATGGGAATGGGGGTCTTCTCGGGCGGCGTGAGTTGAGTGATCACACCTACCCCATAAACCGACTCAAACTCAGGATGTTGATAGGTGGGTAGAACTGGGATCAGACCTTTGCGATCGCCTAGCCCCTTTGCCTCTCGAATAAAGCTTGGCCCTCGAAATGGAGGCAACAGCATAGCGTATCGAAAAGGAAGCAATTGCCCATTTGTCAACCGAATTTCATCGGACGCAATCTCGGTAATCGCTGCATTCTCAATTACTCTAACCTGCCGCTGTGCCGCCATTTGTGTCACAAGCTGGGACGAATTTGCCATCCCCCCAATACCCAGGTGACCTGCATAAGGTTCAGGGGTAACGATGGTGATCTGAACCTGCTCCCGTAGCCCTTGTTTTCGCAACACAAAATCTGCTAGCAGTGCAAATTCATATACGGGACCAAAACAGCTAGCTCCAGACACCGCTCCCACCACCAACGAACCGGGATGAGCAAGAAACTGTTTCCAAGCATCCTGGGCCATCAATGCATGATGAGGGTTACAGATCGATTGGCTATAACCTGTCTCAGGTCCAAGTCCTGGAATGGCGTCTAAAGCCAACTCCACGCCTGTTGCAATGACCACAATGTCATAGTCAATGGATACATCACCCATTGAAATCTGCTGACGGTGGGGGTTAATGGCCGTCACCCCTCTGGGCATCCATTCAATCCCTTGGGCCGTGACTCGCGATCCTAACTCAACCTGAACCTTCTCTAGTGGCATTAGATCCAGAGCAACCCAAGGCAGAGAGGGAATAAATGTGAAGGCGGGCGTGTTAGAGAGCAACGTGACTCGATGTTGCCGGGGCAACAAATGTCTCAACTCATAGGCGGTTGGCAGTCCTCCTAATCCAGCCCCGATCACAACGATATGTGCCATAGCTTCAATCTTCTCTTAACTCACAGGTGCTGATGCTGAGAACTCATTCTGCTTTATCATATATTACTAAATAGTTATTCAATATTCAATCTTTCGTCAAGTCCAGAAATTGTTGGTCATAGATCAAGCTGGAGTCCACCTGCCAGCCCCTATTCATCGAACTCAACCTGGATTATTTATGAGTACCTCAAGTACTGATTGTGAGGCTACCTCTCAAAACAGCCTGTAGTTCATATTAGTACTGGGTTGAGTTCATTTTGAAGGCATTCAGAGATTTACTGAAATCGTTATGAATAATGCAGGTTAATCTACCTTTTTTAAACCTTACTGCTTCAATTCGAGGAAATTGTGAGGCACTGAAAATCTGCAGTGCAAATAGCCAATTCGTCACCAGACTCATCAGCAAAGTAGAATCAAGCGGTTTGTATTGACAAATTATAACTAAATAGCTATATAGTTTAATTATGAGAGCTAAAGACTTTAGGAGTGACAAACATGCTTCGCAACGTTGGCACGATTGATCGAATTTTACGGTTGTTACTGGCTGCTACCCTGCTCTATCTCGGTCTCATCGTCTACGGTGGCTCAACATTAGGGCTAGGGATGGTTATTACATCCGCAGTCTCAGCCCTAACCGCCATCTTTGGCTTTTGTCCGCTGTATCGGCTCTTGGGCATCCAGACGGATCGCCCCCAATCCCAGTAGGAGTGAACCCAAGTAGGCGAAATCATGATTCAAGGAGAACCCTAATGACCGAGAGTTTATCTCTACCTAACCCATCCCCGTCCATATCACGACGCCAGCTCCTCAACTTCTTAACCGGAGCAACAGTGGCCGCCACAGTAGGGTCTGCACTTTATCCCATTGGTAAATATTTTGTACCCCCGATTGAGGGTAATACCGACGGCAGCATCCTGGCAAAAGATAAATGGGGCCATCCCATTCCCGCCAGCCAGATTTTAGCTGAGCCACCTGGTACCCACGCTTTGATTGCAGGTCTAGCCGGAGAACCTACCTATCTAATAGTGATGGAGGGAGACCACATTGACGATCTCGGCATTGTTGATAACTGTACCCACCTTGGCTGTACCTTCCCCTGGAATGGGATGGATCAGCAATTTCAATGTCCCTGCCATGGCTCTCGATTTGCAGCAGACGGCTCAGTAGTGCGTGGACCAGCAGATCGTCCCCTCAAGTTAGTGCAGGTCCAAGTGAACGGCGAACAGATCTGGATTTCACCCTGGTCAGAAATAGATCCACGGACGGGGGAACGACCCTGGTGGGTTGCGAAAAATAATCTGCTCAATCAAACAACGACACAGGAGACACTCATGAATAACATCATTACTCTTGACGATCAGCTTACAGTGGCAATGATTCAATTAAGCCCTGGGCAGATTCAGGAGGCAGCTCAAGCTGGATTTAAATCTGTATTAAATTTGCGATCGCCCAATGAATCGGATTTTATGAAAAATGAAGCACTGTTAGTTAAGGCTGCAGGACTTCAATATGTCAACATTCCCGTTAATCCCGCGAAGATAACCGAGCCACTGACCAATCAAGTGCTAGCACAAATAGAAAAACTGTTACACCCCGTCCTCATTCACTGTAAGAGTGGACTTCGTTCCGGGGCAATGGCGCTCATCTATCACGCTATCCACCAAAATCTGACGATCGAACAAGCCTTATTAGTGGGACAAGAGTGGGGCCTCAATTTAGATGCCCATCCGCAAATCCAGCAGTTTGTGCAGCGCTACTTAGCCAATCATAGTCACAACAATTTCGCGGCCTAACCACAGCTACCTCTGTTCAGTCCCTCAGTACTGGCCTCAATTAAAGGCTGTCTCCGACTGCATACATGCTGGGTCTTACCGATCATTTGGGCTCAATAATGAAAGCGACCCTCTTGAGACAATAACGATTTCCTGGCATGTCTTCCACTAGATATCGAATTTTAGGACAAGTTGGCCAAGGTCAATTTGGCAAAGTTCTTTGTGCTGTAGATCGTCAGACGGGCTTGTTGGTCGCTCTTAAGGTCCTTAATAAGCGATCGCTACCCACCCGAATTTTCCTGCGAGAATTGGGGCTTTTGGCCAGTTTGCAGCATCCGCATATTGTCTCGGTGCAGACTATCAGTTATACCGCCACAGAACGATACCTGGTCATGGATTACTGCGAAGGTGGGACGCTGCGTGACCTCATGCGGCACTCCATGCACCTCAATTTGGGACAACGGCTCCAGATCATCATTGATGTGCTCAAAGGGTTAGATTACGCCCATCAACTCGAAATCATCCATTGCGATTTAAAGCCCGAAAATATCTTGCTGACCCATACAGAGGGTCGATGGACCGCTAAAATCAGTGATTTTGGCATTGCCCGATTAGCCGCAGAAGCAGGCTATGGTGTCATTGGCCAAGGGGATACCGGATCACCCGCCTATATGGCCCCAGAACGGTTTTATAGCCAATACTCCTATGCATCCGATCAATATGCGATCGGGGTGATTTTATTTGAGTTGTTGGTCGGCGAGTGCCCCTTTCTAGGGTTGCCAGGGCAATTAATGACTGCCCATATCAACACAGTGGCCCAGGTGCCACCTGAGATTCCATTTTTACTGCGGTCGGTTCTCAAAACATCTCTACAAAAGCTACCGCAAAAGCGCTTTAAATCTACTAGAGAAATGCTAAAGGCCGTCGAGTTGGCCGCGACTGTTTTAGCTTCGGCAGAAACCGTCCAGTACACGGTGGCTCCCAGTCAGCAGTTATCAGCAGAAATTATCCCCCCTGTGATTCGACAAGAGCCATTGACTCGTCCATTGCGATGTTTATTGGCTACTGACAATCAGATTTTTCTGGGCAGTCTCAATCAAGTGATTAGCCGTTCTTATCCCACCACCTGCTTGGCAGCCGATGCGTTCACAGAAAGGCAGTGGCAGTTTTCCCAACCCGTGGCCAGCTTGTCCTGGGGATGGGGACAATGCTGGGTCAGAACAATACAGGGCAATACTCCCAACGACCCTTCTCGTCTGTACAGTCTTACCTCTGAAATCGATCATCCCATCCAGGATTTTGATCTACCCACGGTTGAAGTGCTGTCGGGAATAGATTGGGACCAAAATAACAAAATTGGGTGGCGACCTGAACTAGGCTGGGTTGCGATCGCCTGTGGTCAACACTCTTTGGAGACAGGCTTGGCCTCAGGATTAGGAAATCAAGCCCTCCTGCAAATATTTCGACTGCCAACCCTACAACCCATGCACCAGCCAGTCATGATCAATCAACCTGATTGGCTGTTCTTGCTGGACCAGCGTTATGGAGTTGCCGTTGCCGCCCATCGCCAACAGACTCAGTTTCAAAGCTTTACGCGCAGAGGAACCTGTCATCAACCCTTTTTGGCCCCGATTGCGCTGCAACAGATCATCCAAAGCAGGACCAATCCTTATTGCTTATTCGCCATTGCCGAAAACCAGGTTGGATTCCTGATTCATCTCAAGCCCTGGCGATTGACACGCATTGCTTTAGCCATCCAACCTGAACACGTTCTAGCAGCACCCTGGGGATACGTGCTTATGGGGACTGGTCAAGTTCTCCTCCTAGGACTGGATGGACAGCCGTTGAGTCATTTTAGGTTGCATGAGGTGCCAACCGAAAAAGTCACCGCCATGACCAGTACCGATCAGGGCTGCATAATTAGCACTTGGACGGGGACCTCAGCTACCCTACACATCATTGATGTTCGCCCTATACTTGCCGACTGGGAGCAACAAGCTAACGCTGAATTCTTAGAGGATACTGGCAAGCGAACGGCCTGATCTGGAAACCACATACCCCAGTAGAATCCGTAATCTTACTGACTCAAAAAGCTTTTATATAGCAAAAAATAAACTAATTAATGGCACTGTACCAATCAAGGCTGCCCTCTGTGGAAATACCGAGATTTACTATTTGCAGATAAATCTATAATTAATGAATTCATTTTTCGCCAGCAATTCAAATACTTTTAATATAAAAAACTTTTCTATTAAAATTAAATACAGACATACCCTGCAAGTCTTATACAGAAAGAAATCAAAAGAATTCAAGAAGAAATTGAGTATCTATAAATATTCAGAATGGTAATTATTTTTTCTTCAGAATCCATCAAAAGGAATAGAGAAATTTGTCACTGACATCATTCTCCTGGAATATCCAGTTTTAGGTGTCATCTCGGATCTCAGATCAAAAATATTAAACCTAGAATAATAAATAACTGAACAGTTTATACAAACACTGCTCTTACTGTGATGTCTTTCTACCCAATACCAACAGGCTGCTCAGGATTAGTCCGACCCTACCGCCCCCTGCTGAAGCTCTCGACTCTCTAAATCTCTATAGAGATAAAGGCAGAGACTAAGCCATAAAACCTTAGTTCTGAGGGTCCAGCTCAAACCTAAAGGTTTTAGACCTAGCTCACCGCTGATCCATTACAACTCAATCTCTGCCGGAAGATGTCCATCTTCCTTTTGTCCCTTACCAAGAACTCAAAGACGACACCTATGACATACGATACACCAAAGTCCCCAAGACCTCCGCGTAAGGTCGGTCCCCTGGCTATTGCAGCCCTATTAGCAGGTGGCTTACTCCAGCCCATTCTCCCCGCATTTGCAGCAGGTACAGAGGCTGGAGAAACCATTAGTAACACTGCTACCGCGACCTATAACGATGGAAACGGCACTGAAATTGAAGCGACTTCCAATACAGTCAGCATCACAGTCGCAGAGGTTGGTGGCTTAACGGCTCAACCTTCTGGATTTAATGACGTTGACGGTGGTGCTGTTGCAACAGACGATGAGTTGCAATTCTTCTTCGACGTTACCAACGTGGGTAATGCGCCAACTGATATCCATATCCCAGATACTGGCGACCTGACCACCCAAAACTTTGATGTTGATACCATTTTTATTGATATTGATGATGGCAATGGCTTTATCGAGTTTAACAACACCAACTTTCCTGGTGGCATTGTCCCAGATGTAGATCCAGACGACGTTATTCGGGTGAGGGTCGATGGTACCCCCGAAGCAGGCACCCGAGCGGGTGATCCGGTTGGCGTAACCTTAGGTGACACTGGCGATAATGACAATACTGCAAACAGTCAAAACCAACCTGATAACAATGATCCTATCAATGGTGATACCACACCGTTAGACATTGACTTACGGACTGAAGATGCTAATCCAGGTGACGGACCACCAGTCAATGGTGAGCGAGAGGCTAGTGCCACCCAGAGTATTCCTTTTGCGAGTTCCAAAACACCTGTTGCGTTAGCTCAAGTTGAGAAGGTTGCCTCTTTAGCACCTGGTGCTAGTGCTGATGCAGATGATGATGAAGTGACCTACTCTTTGAGTCTCACGGTTGAAGATACTTCACCTAATGCAGCTTTTGACCCAGCTGACTTACGAGGCACCACTATTAATTTGGCAGGTGTTAATGAAGAGAGAGTACTCGTATCGGATCGCATTCCAGCAAACACAGAACTCTCATCTGTGATTACTCCTCCAACGGGTTGGACTACAGTCTATTCAACCAATGACACCAATACACCCTCCGCTGGTACTACAGCAACTGGAGCCCGATGGGAAGTATTTGACACCAACCCCCCAGCCCAATTGAGTGAGGTCAAGCGCATTGGTTTTATTTATGATGCCACTGGTGTGAATGATGCTCTACCTGCCAATGGCCAACCCATCACCCCATTTTCATTCACAGTTGTAACGACTGGCTTAAGTGCTGCTGGTGGACAGGTTGCTAATATCGCTCAAGTTTTCGGTAGCACAGACGGTGATCCTAATGCTGAAGTTGTTTATGACGAATCTGGCGACAGCAATCCCAACAACTTCAATGACGATGGCACCCCTTCACAAGAGGTAGGTCCCAATGCAGATCCCAACCCGACGGGTACTAACTACAACCCAAATACTGATACAGGCGTTGCTGATCCTACAACTCAGGGAACTGACACAGATGGAGACAATACAGGCGCAGGTTCTAAGGGTGAAGCCAACGTCATCAACATTGGCGATTCTGCAGGTCCAGATGAACTACTCAATGGTCCTGAGAATGATCCAGGGGCTGTGGGTCCTACTGATAGCAATGATGATTTTTCGAATTTCTCGACAGATGTTCCAGCAGGTCTCAATGACAACGATCCTATCCCTTCACCCACTGCTGTGGTGATTGACAATACAGTTCAGAACCCAGCAACATCTGGTTTTATTTCTGATGTCTCCCTGGAGCCAATTTCACCTACACAGGCAGAAACCAACGACGAGAGTGCAAGCACTGGTCAGTACGGCGCTAACGCCGACATTCCTGATGGAACACTGGTCACCATCGTGTACGATGACGGCACAAATTTCAAAACAGCGACCTATTCCTATACCGAAGCTGGTGGTTTTGAGTTCCAAGATAGTTTCACCAATCCCAATACAATCACGATTGACCCTGACGATCTGACCAACTTGACTTCGGATGGGGCTAATGCACAACCGATCAACACGGGTAATTTAGCCGCAGGTGGGTCGATTGACTATCAAGTCATTGTCCAACTACCTGATGCTGATGGCACTGATGATGTTACTCCTTTGGACGAAATTTCGATTCCTATTGTGGCTTTTGCAGAGGATGATCCAGATGGAACCAACGTTCCTAGCACCAGGGGATTCTCTGATGAAAGCACCAATAACATCACCATCAATCGGGTTTACACCGGATTCATGGAGTTGGTGAAAGAGGCACGTATCCTTGCTGAGGATGGAACGACTGAAGTTCAAACTTGGACAACAAACATTACTGAAGATATTGAGCCGGGTCAGTTCATCGAGTATCGCATCTCTTACCAAAACATCTCCTCTCCGTTAGTCGGTTCTGGCAACGTTGGCCTAACTGCCTTTGATTTTGAGGTGATTGAAGATGGCAACGACACCAATGTCAATACAACAACTGGCGCTGACAATAACTGGGCTACATTAACCACCCACCAGCGGAATACTCAGGCTGACCGAGGCTCAGTAGAGTACTTTACCACTAGCGCTGATCTCGCCAGTAACACTGTACTGACTACCTCTGATCCGCTGACTGGGACCAGGGTCGAGGCTTACAAGAATGATGTTGGCATTGTGGGTCCACAAGTAAGCGGTCAGTTCCAGTTCCGCCGCATCCTTGACTAACGTCATCGTTACAGTCAATGGGTAAAGTGACTCGACTTTGCCCATTGCCCCCCTCTTTCATCCTTCTTTTAGTACTAATATTCATTGAGGTTTATTAACCATGAAACGTCGTTTATCTATCGGCCTTGGGGTACTGGCAGTCGCTGTCGCCGTTCCCTTTGTCACTAGCACCTCCGTCTTAGCTAACCTCCAGCAAGCAGGTGAGGCAATAGTTCAAAATGTCCTCCAGCCACAAATCAAGCTCGTCTTAAATGCTGAGAAGCAATTAATCACAATCAATGCCGAGGGCGAAGAAGTGATTTCCTGGGAAGCCCTCGAAGGCAATGTCTCCGTTCAGCCTGGAGACGTGATTCGTTACACGTTGACCAGCGAGAATGCAGGTGACCAGCCTGCCGCTAGTTTAGTGACGACCCAACCGATTCCCCAAAAGACCGCGTATATTGCCGAATCTGCTCGTGCTAATGGTGCAGCGCTAACCTACAGCATCGACAAGGGTCAGACCTTCTCTGCTCAACCCATGATCGAGGCAACCCAACCTGATGGTTCGGTGAAAATGGTCCCGGCTCCAGCCGAGATGTATAGCCATGTTCGTTGGGACTACAGCGACTCTCTAGAGCCAATGGCTATGGTCCGAGCTGTTTACGAAGTCGCCGTTCAGTAATACCACTACGGGAGGAGCACTTCCTCCCTGAAGCCACTCTTTCACTTAACCCTGCATTCACCCTGCAATTTTCAGGCTGTCATCACAGTCTGACAGGATTCGTGCGCTCAAAATTGTCCATTGCTATCAGCTAGGACGCCATTCTCATCCCTTTCTTATGACTGACCCAGAGGAGCCCATGCTCGTAAAACAGCTACCCCAAAAATTACGTTCTCGCCTTTTTGCAAAATGGCGACATACCGTAGCTGTGACGTTGTTGTTTACTCAACTGTTACCTGGAGTTGCGATCGCGCAAACCACACCCGAAGAAGCAGAATCGGAGACCTTCTTACTCGACAACATCGCCCGCTACAGCTATGCAACCGAGCGAAATAGCACCCAAACCATTCGAGGCATCACCAATTCATTGAATACGCCCTTGGATAGTTCCCTGCTCGATCCTCGCGGACAAATTTTGGGATGTGGGGGGCAAACTCTCAATGACTACACAGGTTTCACGGTAGGACTATACAGCCCTGCTGCCAATGATCCGACCCAATCTGAACTGGGCAGTCTTGTCTCTTTAACTCGCACAGAAGTACCTGATATCCCCGGCAATAATATTCCGTTGGGCATTAGTCCCAACAACAGTAATCTGAACCCGTTCCGCCTTGCTAATGCTTCCCAAGGCACCTACAGCTTTCTCTTAGATCCAGGCCGTGACCAGATTGCTATCGGTAGCACCTATATCTTAGTTGTTGACCCACCGGAAGGGTCTATTTATAACCAGCGCCGGGTGCGGATTCGCTTAACGCAAATTACCCCGACCGATAACCGCCTGGTGGTTACCTATGAAGCCACCTCATTAGACGGCTTGCCGATCGCAGCAGGTGGGGAAACCGAATTCGAAGAAACTGCGACGACAATTGCCACGATTCAGGATGCCGACACCATTCCTTTGCAATTATTGGCGATTAACTTTTCCTCGGCCCTTTGCCAAACCAATCAAATCGAAATTAGCAAATCGGGCGATCGCGCCAATGCCGCCCCTGGAGATACCGTTATTTACCGACTCACCATTCGCAACCGTTCTGGCGGAGAAATTGACACCCTGGCCATTAGCGATGTGCTACCCGCTGGATTCAAATTATTACCCCAGTCTGTCAGAAGTGCAGTTGGTGACACCGAAACACCCATTGCCGTTGAAGGCAACGGACTGAACTTAACCCTACGAACCAATGCCGTGTTGCCCGTAGACGGTGTCCTCAATATTGTTTATGCCGCCCAATTAACCCCCGATGCCATTCGAGGTAATGGCAGAAATTCCGCAACGGTCGAAGGGTTTCGGGTCGATAACGACCTAGAGGTTCGAGATGGCCCAGCGGTGCATCGAGTCCGAGTCAATCCCGGCATTCTGACCGATTGCGGCAATGTCTTAGGCCGGGTGTTTGTCGATAAAAACTTTGATGGCGAACAACAAACTGGCGAACCCGGCGTCCCCAACGCCGTGGTCTGGATGGACGACGGTAACCGGATCACAACCGATGAGAACGGGTTATTCCACGTCAAATGTGTGCTACCGGGTGCTCGAACTGGAGCCCTAGATTTAACCACCTTACCCGGTTATACCTTAGCGCCCAACCTGCACTTTGTAGAACGCAACAGCCCCTCCCGGCTAGTCCGACTATCACCCGGTGGCACAGTCCGCATGAATTTCGGTGTCACCCCCACATTCCAAGAGGAGGCCCAATAATGAAACGCTATACCCAATTAGTACAAGTGGGTCTGCTAGGCGTTGTGGCCGGAGCTGGCCTAACGTTCACCCCCAGTTCTGCGAGTGCCCAAGCCCAATCTGAAAAAGCTACGGTTGCCGCAAATCCCACCGCCAGTGAGAGCCCACAGACTACCTCATTGATGTTGTCTGACCCTTTTCTGTTTGAGAAGAACACCACCACCCAGAAGAGCACGAATTCAACCCTGCTGGAAACATCTGCTCCCTCCGTCGCCAGCAAACCTGTCGAGACTGTCCCAGTCAAAGGGACCATCAAACAGGCCCAACAACTCTCCGTATCACCTCAACCGACCCCCACTCCTGATTCAGAGGTCGTTGACAATGCGGAAACTACTGCCCCCGTGGAACAACCTCAAGCTGTCCCAGTTCCAACTGCGCAGCCTGCTGTTACTTCTGAAACATCTGGCATTTCTATCCTGACACCTGGCCCCGGCAGTGTTGTGGATAAGCCCTCCGCAACGGTCATCATTGAATATGGTATCCAGCAATCCGTCGAGCTGCGCGTCAATGGCAAAGCAGTCGACAAAGCCCAAGTCGGTCGAACTGAAACCAACTCTGAGACCCAGAAAGTCCGCCAGACCTGGTACGGAGTGATTCTTGATGCAGGCACAAATACCCTGAGTGTGAATGAAGTGGGCCAAACAGAGCCCGGGGCTAGCATTCAAGTAGACGTACCGGGAGAGCCTGCCCAGATTAAAGTGCGCACGGCAGAAAGCACCGTTCCTGCTGACGGCCGCTCTACGGCTAAAGTCCTCGGCTATTTATTAGATGACAACGGCAATCAGTCTAGCTGGGATGCCATTGTCACTCTGGAAGCGACGGACGGCACATTTGTCGGCACCGATTATAAACCAGACGTCCCTGGCTTTCAGGTGGAAGCGGTTGATGGCAAATTTACGGCCGATTTACAGTCCAGCATCAATGCTGGTTTGGTTCGCATTCGGGCAACGGGAGCTGACATGGAAGCGTTCCACCAGTTTCAGTTTGCCACACCTGTGCGGCCTTCTGGTCTACTCACCGGGGTTGTGGATGTGCGCATAGGCCGTCGGGGCACCAATTTCTACGACAGCTTCCGCGACTTCTTACCGCTCGATCGCGATAATAGCTATGGAGTCGATGTTCGCTCCCAAGCTTTTGGTATTACTTCGGTCGGGGATTGGCTCCTGACAGGTGCCTACAATACTGATCGCCCCCTAAACGAAGACTGTAATGGTGAGAACAATTTGTTCAAAGCCACGGGCAGTGATTGTGACTACAACAACTACGCCACCTATGGCGACAACTCGATTACGGATGTCACGGCTCCGTCGACTGACAACGTCTTTGTGCGGATAGAGCGAACTTCTCCCGTTCCTGGCGCTGGCAGTGACTACTTCATGTGGGGAGATTACTATACAGAGGAATTATCCCGGCCGTCTCAGTTATTTACAGCCACTAGCCGTACGTTGCATGGCTTTAAAGGCAATTTCAATATTGGCAATCTCCAGCTCACAGCCCTTTATGGCAATAACAATGAAGGTTTCCAACGAGACACGGTTGCCCCTAATGGCACCAGTGGCTTTTACTTCCTCTCTCGGCGACTGTTAGTCCCTGGCAGCGAAGAGGTATTCCTAGAGCTAGAGGAACTCAACCGTCCCGGTACAGTCCTACAACGAGAACGTCTCAGCCGGGGGGCAGACTATCAAGTCGATTATGATCGCGGCACCTTGAGATTTGAGCGTCCAATTCTGCGCACGGATGTAGATGATGACGGCCGGATCCTGGTGCGCCGCATCGTTGCCACCTACCAGTTTGAAGGGGAAGAGAATGCTGACACCGATACGATTGGAGCGCGAGCGCAATATACCTTCTCTCGCGAACTGGATCAAGAAAGTTGGATTGGAGCCACCTATTTCCGTGAGGATCGAGGCAGTCAAGACTTCGAGCTGTACGGTGCAGATGCCCTAGTTTCGTTTGGGGCCAACAATTACCTGATTGCCGAGTATGCTCACTCTAGTAATAATCTCGATTTTGCCGATGGGGTCAGTGGTGATGCTTACCGCGTGGAGGTAGAAGCGAACCCAACCGAAAACATATCGGGCCGGGCCTACTTCAAACGGGCTGATGTCGGTTTTTCCAATAATGCCACAACCAGCTTTGTTCCGGGCCAAACGCGCTATGGGGCTGAAGTCCTAGCTAAGGTTTCTAAAAGCACGAATTTGCGGGCTAGCTATGACCATGAAGATAACTTTGGGGTGGCCCCGCGGCCCCTCGATACGTTTGAAGAACTGATTCGACCCGGATTTGCGCCGACGCCTGGAAATCCAGTCAATAATTCGCTGACGACCATTACTGCAGGCGTGCAGCAGCGGATTGGCAATGCCGATGTGGGGGTGGATTATGTCCACCGCGATCGCACGGATCGATTAACGGGCGACGAAACCAACTCCGACCAACTACGCAGTACCCTCACAGTCCCTCTAGCTCGCAACCTCACCTTACGTGCCCAGAACGACCTCACCTTGTCCTCCGACGTGGACCCGATTTATCCAAATCGGACTTCAGTGGGGCTAGAGTGGCAGGCCTATCCTGGGATAGTAGTCGGTCTGAATAATACCTATCTAACCGGTGGACAGTTCGATGATGACCTGATTACCAGTCTCAATATCACGGGCCAGCATACGTTCTCCACGGACACCACCCTGCGAGGCCAACTCTCTATGACCGATGAGCTGGGTATGGCAGGCTATTTCGGCGTTGACCAGGGCCTAACCCTTGCACCGGGATTGCGCGCTGACTTCTCCTACGAGCATATTTTTAATACAACGTTGAAACAAACAGCAGCAGGCCAGCAGTTTGCCCAACCCTATGCCGTGGGGTCCGGGGCCTCGGCCTTGGGTCTGACCTCTGGCGATAGCTTCAGTGTCGGTCTAGCTTATACCAATAATCCTGATTTCCAAGCTAGTGCCCGCTTGGAGTATAGCAATAACTCTCAGGGGTCCAATACGCTAATTACTGCTAATGCCTTGGGCCGAGCCACCCAAGCTCTCACCGTACTGGCCCACTATCAGCAAGCCAGTGCCTCTAACCAAACCCTGGCGGGATTAGGCACCAGTCGGGACTTGAAAATCGGTCTGGCTTACCGCAATCCTGACAGCGATAAGCTCAATGCGCTACTCCGATACGAGTATCGCGAGAACCCTTCCACGATTCCCGACACCCTGTTGTTTGGCAACGGCACAGGATCAACGGATCATTTACTATCGGCAGAAGCTATTTATGCTCCTAACTGGCGCTGGGAATTGTACGGCAAATTTGGCTGGCGTCATAGCAAATCTTACCTGGCTCAAGATTTGGTGGGGAGTAGTAGTATTTCCCTAGCCCAACTGCGTGCCACCTATCGTCTAGGCTATCGCTGGGATGTGGGCGGCGAAGTCCGCTGGATTCGCCAAAATAGCACTGGCTTTAATGAAGTGGGTGCTTCAGCAGAAGTGGGCTATTACCTGAATCCCAACTTACGGTTGGCCGCAGGCTATGCCTTTGGCGATGTTAGCGATCGCGACTTGGGCAACTCCCGGTCCGCCAGTGGCCCCTACTTTGGCATCACCTTGAAATTAGACAACAACTTGCTGAAAGATTTTGGATTTGGCAACGAAGTTGCACCACCCCAGCAGCAAGAATCTTCTACGGAAACCGCTGAGGCCGAAGCCGAAACCCAGCAGGCTCAGGAGACTCCTCAGGAGAAATCCGTCGTCCCCGTCTCTCAACAGACACCCGCTAATTCCACTGTTGCTGAGGAGTCTTAACCCTCTAGTTGAGTTGTCCCTAACCGTTCTATTAATTCCCTATGAGTGATTATTGCGCCGGAAGTATGCATTGCCGTAACACCTGTCAATCTCTTCAATTCCCCCGTTTTAGCTGGGGGACCGTCGGTGCTTGGGCCACGGCAACCACCCTTGTTACCACCAGTCTATTGAGTGGTTTAGAGGGCGCACAAGCCCAGACGCCCCTCCTCTCTCCCATGCGAGTGGTAGTCAATAGCAACTTGGATGGTGAAATTAAGGCAGATGATACCTTGACCTTGAGGGAAGCGATCGCATTAACCAACGGGATGCTCAATCCAGGTGATCTGAGTCCAGCCGAACAAGCCCAAGTTTCTGTCAGCAAAGATCACAGTCGTATTGAGTTTGATTTGCCTAGCGGCAAGACGACCATTCGGTTACAATCGCTGCTTCCCACCCTTCGTCAGGCAGGTTTGGTCATAGATGGCAGCAGTCAAGCGGGCTATGTTGAGGCAGAGGATGATCTCAGTATCCCGCCCCCCGTCGTGGCCATCACCTCTGCTGATGACACGGAAGTCTTTCGCGGCCTCACCATTGCTGCCGACCGGGTCCAAGTTCGCGGTTTGAGTCTCTATGGATTTACCGCCAAGCTAGAAACGACCGCCACCACTCCACCAGCCGATATATTTATTGCTCAGCGACGATTGCCTGCTCAGCGATTGCAAGCAGGTAATCCTGAAGTCACCTATCCCCATGAGGATGAGCGGGATGTGCCTCCCCAAGGCATTGTGATTGAAGCCAACTGGTTGGGCAGCTCTCCCCAACGATCTGATACAGATGCTGCTCCTCGGTCCGCCTTTGGTGTTTCTATCTACAACGCTGTGGGCACACGCATTCTCAAGAATCGGATTACCAACCATGATGGCAGTGCCGTGATTTCTAGTGTTCAGGCTGAGCAAACGGAAATTGCGAATAACATCATTGAGCGCAATGGCCTAGCAGGGATACCCGACGCAATTCGATTGGAGGGCAAAATTGGTGGCACCACGATCCGTTCCAACCAAATTACGGAGAATGCTGGCAGTGGTATTTATCTGTTTAAACCAGACGGGGCAGTGATGGTTGAAAACAATCAGATTACAGACAATGGTCAACGACTCCGTCGGGCGGCGGTATTGCTGATGGGTAGTGATCATCAGGTGATGGGTAATACTATTCAAGACCAACCAGGGCCAGGGGTTGTAGTGGCGGCGTATCCAGAGAGCGATCGCAACCGCATCGAAGACAACCGCTTTGCCAACCTCGAAGGTCTCAGCATCGATTTAGTCGGTCGCAACAATCGCCTCCTTGATCAGTTTTCTCGTTTACCGACTAACCGAGTTGATTTAGCCGCCACTTCTAGCACTGGGGTGCAAGATTACCAAGTCGGTGATGGTCCCAACCCACTGCGGAATTCTGACCAGCGTCAGCGAGATATGGCCAATCGCGGCATTAATACTCCAGAATTCTTGAGTTCTGAGTTCTTTATCTTTGACAATCGGGTCAACGTTGATGGCATTGCTGATCCAGGCACACGAGTTGTTCTCTATAAAGTTAATGCTGCTAACAGCAAACGCGGCCCCTTGAATGAGCCCTTAGCAGAAGGCGTTACAGACGAATCGGGACGGTTTGCGATTACCTTAAATCAATTTCAGCCGGGTGATCGATTGAGTGCTATTGCGACCCATCCTAAATACGGTACATCTGAACCTGCATCAAATGCGGTCATATTAGACCTTGAATAACGAAAATACTCAATCTAAATCATACTCATCGCCCATTGCAGTGATTTAAGTGATGTAATTCCCTATTGTTTCTCGACAAAGCAATGAACCCATTCTCCCCATTCATAAGACGTTTCGGCACAGACCAGGTCCCCACAAACCGTCGGACTTCTTCCTGGCTAGCTGGGATGGCCCTGGCCACCGCAACAACTATGGTGGGACTCATAGCAGGACCATCAGCACAGGCCCAAACCCGTAATTACTCCCCTCGCTTCAAAGTCCAAGCAAGAGGCCGAACCACGATTTTTGGCAATGCAGTTACCTCCTGTCGAGATGGTGATTCAGCTACTTATAGTAATGGCAGTATTGTTACTTGTGCCGCTGCCCGCAATGCTACTGTTTCACCTCCTACGGCTAACAACGATTTCTTTATCGATTACGTTGATATCGACTCCAACGGAACTACGTTTAACTCTTCTTCTTCAACATATACATTCCCTACTGCTAATCCTGGATTCGATATCGCTTGGGCAGGACTTTACTGGACGGGCGATACAAGTGCTGGCACATCTGGTTCTGTTCCACCAAATGCTGCACTACGGGACCAAATGTTATTTCAGGTCCCTGGAGTGGCAGGCTACCAAACCGTTACCGCCAGCCAAGTCGACACAAGTGGAAGCCGCTACAGTGCATTTGCTGATGTTACGACCTTAGTACAACAAGGTACCGGCACAGGTGAGTACATTGGAGCCAACATTCAAACAGGAACAGGAGGAGATCGTTACGGAGGTTGGGTCTTGATTGTTGTGTATGAAGATGACACTGAAGTTCTTCGTAACATGACCATCTTTGATGGATATCTACCTGTTGCTGGGACTGATCGAACTGCCACAATTAGTGGCTTCCTAACCCCGGAAGCTGGACCATTTGAAGCAGCCGTGGGAGCCTTCACAAGTGAAGGAGATGTACGCTTCCAACCTGATCAATTTTTAGTGAACGGTCAAGTCGTCTCAGATGCAAATAACCCCTCTAATAATTTTTTTAATAGCTCTAATTCTTTGTATGGGACAGGAATCAAAACAGGGACAACGGTCCTAACCCCAGGAGGACAAACACTTGGACCTATTAGTAGAAATCCTGATTTTTCCAACCTTTTGGCATTAGATATCGATATTGTTGAAGCCCTCGATACTAACGGTGCTCCCATAATTCCAAATGGAGCAACTTCAGCAAATTTAAGATTTACAACCACAGGAGATGTCTACTATCCCACTGCTTTTTTCTTCAGCGTTCAGGTGTTCCAACCCGTTCTTGATCAAAATTTCACCAAAACAGTTATTGATATCAATGGTGGCGATGTTAACCCTGGTGACGTCTTAGAATACACCATTACCTACCAAAACACTGGAAATGATAATGCTACAGATGTTGTTTTGAGGGATGACATTCCCGCCAATACAACCTACGAGTCTAATTCTCTACAAATCATTACAGATCCAGATCCGCTGCTAAATACACCCGCTACACCTTCAGACGCTGCTGATACAGATCGAGCCGAATTTGATAGTGCCAACAACAGAGTGGTGTTTAGATCTGGAATAGGAGCTGATCTGCTCAATGGGGGTGTTGTTCCTTTTGATGACCCCAATACTCCAGTTGCAGAGGATGACACGGTATCCGTAAAGTTCAGAGTTCGAGTCAATTCTGGTATCACAATTTTTCCTACCACTATTTCCAACCAGGCTGATATCGACTACAACGGTCAATTTTCTGGCAGACCTTTTTCTGGCGTTAGTGATGATCCCGCCACGAGCGATCAAAGTGATCCGACCGATATCGATGTCGTTGAACCGCAAGATCCTAATCTGATTTTGATCAAGCGCATCACTCGCATTAACGGCGTTCCAGCCAATGGTGCTGTTAGCTTAGATGTCTATGTGGATAATGCCAATAGCCCCTATGACGATAATGTTGATGAAACTCCTCCTTTTGCAGGACAACCCGACCCCAATCAAGATGACACAACCAACTGGCCGGATGCAGATTCGCAGAATGGACCGGACGACTATCTCAAAGGAGCTATTGACGCGGGTGAAGTGAAGCCAGGAGACGAAATCGAATATACAATCTATTTCTTATCGACCGGAGGTATACCTGCTAGCAGTGTGGAGCTATGCGATCGCGTTCCTCCTTCTCAAACCTTTGTTCCCGATGCTTATAATGCAGAAACAGCAGCTCCTAATGGTGGTGTAGGGGCGAGTAAAGGTATATTAGTCGATTACGATAACTCTGCTTTGGCATATACCAATGATGTCGACGGAGATACCGCTCAGTTTTATCCTACTGGAGCAGCCTTGCCAGACGCTTGTAATATTCTTCCTGCTCAATCTGAAGATAATGGTGCTATCGTCGTGAATCTTGGTACCTTGCCCCAATCCACTAGCCCTGGCACCCCAAGTACATCATACGGTGCGGTGCGTTTCCGAGCCAAGGTGAGGTAATGCGCTACATCCAGTAGACTCAAAAGTGCCAAACCAGATGTAAAAAGATGCTCAAAGAGTTGCGATCCAACGTTACCAAATTGAAGTCAGATCTAACGTGAAACCTGGCAACACGTCTTCATCACTCAATTCTGTGGGTGCGCTCAAAACCACTGGTTCTTGACCCAGCCGATAGACTTCCACCGTTTGATCTTGAGGGTTAATGATCCAACCCAGCCTCACCCCATTATCTAAATCAGCCTGCATCTTTTGTTAGAGGGGTAGGGGGGTGAGGAAGGCAAAAGCCACTAAAAGTGTGCGTTTCATCGCTTCTCCTCCTTTAGCATTGCCCTTTCACGGCAATTGCAATTCTCAAGTGCTGAGCAAAGGCTCGCTAAGTGACGATACAGTCATTTCTGTACCTTTACACCCTAGATCCTCCCATAAATCTGGGGCTAGAGAGGTCAAATTATCGTCACTTTTAACAGAATCATCACACTCCTCAACCTTTAAGCATTAGGGCAAATATCAGCAACATTAGGCGGCTTCGACCCAGAACAACCCTTGCAACATTTTTTGCCTGAAAGGTGGGTCTAAGGCGGGCGACAAACAATCACACAATAAGGTGCAGCCGTAGTAATAGTCGCGGAGCACATCCTCGGCTTGCCAATCAGTGTAGGCAAGCGTGGGAAAACAATATTTCGCGGAGCCTAGAAAAGGATGTTTTTCTTGATCAGGGTTAGAAACTTCAGCAACTAATTTGCTTTTTTCTATCGTCTCTTGGCGTTTAGATAGTTTTGAGAGCTGTTCAAGCTGACTCACCTCCCCTTCAAAGCGCTGTTTACAAACTTGAGAGAACTGGTCTGGGTGTTGAATCACATAGTTAAAAAATAGGGATCGGACCTCATCGATTGTCTCAAGCTGCTGATTTTTTAGGCGCAGTTCTTCTTGATTCCAGACATACACAAGGGCATCAGCAAAATCAAAGCTCTTGCCAGCTTTTAGACTTTGTTTTTGCACTTTACTGAGGTTGCACTTAAAACAGTGCGCTAAAACTAAGTCATGATTAAATTTATAACCGACATCAAATACTCGACTAATACGACGGGCAGGGTCAAACCGATAGTAGTAGTCTGAGCAAAAGGCACTGATGGTAATCGAAGACTCGATCATATAGGTGTCTAAAATTTGCCGGGCTTGGTTGGGGCTAGCCCTGTGGGTTTGGAAGAGCTTGATGATACGAGATGCGATCGCACTCCCCCCCTTCACCTGCGCTAAGGCCCGAGGATTTTGATCCTGCAAATAGTCACTCAGTCGAGCTTGAAACATCTCTAAAAAGACTTCTAACTGCTGAGGGGGAAGCATCTGGGCAATAAACCAAAACACTTCATACCAGGCAAAATTAAACAGATGCCTGAAGAGTGACGAGAATCCTGCCTGAGGATCTACTCTAATGTCATCAATGACTGCTAAAGCCACAAAATACTCATGAAACGATAGATGAGAGAACCGATAGTACTGCCAAGAATCCTGAGTGACGATGCCATAGCTTGCCTCTAGCTCCCGAAAAAACTCAGTCGCTGATAAACCTCCTCGATCCTGAAGGCCAATTCCAGCTTGGTCCAGGAACTCGCGCGTTGCGGGAAACACCTTATCCTCTTTGTCATCAGCATCAAATGCAGTTTTAGCGATCGTCTTGAACAGTGACATTTTTTCTGGGTACGTCTTGGACGTCAATACAGCCCCTTCAGGCAATATATGGCCATAATTCAGATCTCCCAAAATATGTTCAAAGGCCATCTCATATACCTGATGCCGCTTTTGGGGTTTGTCTCTAGCTGATTCAAAAGCAATACAAAGCAGCGTCAACAACAAGGGAGTACTGGCCAAATCCAATCCATCCCTAAAATCAGCCTTAATCGAGTTCAGCCAATTCAGAAAGGGAGTGACCTGGCAGGAGTTGGACTGAAACCAATGGTTAGAAAATTCCCAGATTTGATTATCGGCAAATTGCTGAATCGTAGCTTGGGTAAATTGCTCATAGACCTGACGGCTGGCTGCTGTCCGACCAGTGATCACCACCCGATTTTTGTAAAAGAGGTCAAACTCTGTCAGTGCAATGGCCTGCGACTGAGTCGCCGGAATTTCATCTTCTCCATCCAGCAACAGAAAAATACGACCATCCTCAAAAAGCTGGCGGAGCACAGCAGGGTCTATATCACAAGTTTGACGATAAACCTCGCTAATACAAGTAAATAAATCTTGCTGCTCCAAGGGCTGGACAATCTCTCGCAAAGCCACAAAAATAGGAACGCATTCTGCCAGGAAGTTGCCTTGACTACATTGCAGCGCTACATATTTCAGGAACGTTGTCTTGCCGGATCCTGGCAGCCCTAACAGATGGAGATGGGCGTAATTGGCCACAGCTTCTTCAGCACTAATACTATCGGCGAGCCAAGTCATGCCTTGCGCGTCACTCCCTACTAAAGGATAGACATGGCTTCCCAGCATGACCCGTAATTGTGTATAGAGGGTCTCGACAGACTGAGCCTTGTCCATGCCGAGCACCCGTAAAGCACCACAGCGTCGCTCAATATAATTGCGCAGTTGTTGCCGAACCCTTTGTACATTGGGTGTCTCTTGAGGGAACGGCCTGGAGTCAGAGGCGACTCCCTCAGCAACATCCTGCCAAGGCAAGTCTAGGAAGCCACAGATTTCTTCAAACTTCTGGGACCAGATCTTATCTCCGCGTAAAAACTTACCGACGACAGAACGATCAATTCCCAGCGTTTGGGCCATTCCCTGCCGGGTTAACCCTCGCTGCTTAAAGATTTTTAGAGCCTGCTCTACTCCCCTCGTAGATGCCTGTAATGAGGGTTTCCCCCGGTTCGATGATGCCATGTTGATATTTCTTGATTTGACTTGTGTATATTTTGATGATTTTATGAGTACATTGAATTAATTAATCTCGTCAAAAACGCATTATACGAGTCTCTTGATGACTTCTTGATGGTTTTTTGATGAGATATGGTGCTTGACTTCTATCTTACTGAACCCAAAGTTACTTGAGTCACAGCAAATTACCTGAGGTTCCACTGTGAGGCATCCCTATTTTCCATGTTTGTTAATGATGGGTATAAGTTGCATTGCACTCCTTAACGGTCGGCCCCAAGTCGGGGTATGACAACGACTCGTGTAAAAACTGATCATAGGGCTGAAAACGTTATCTAGCTGAATCTTCACGCGACGACTTAATTTTATTCAGTGAGATGGAAGTTCGTTTTGATGTATTGACTCCATTCATAAACCTCCTTGCCATTGAACATAATGGGTCGATAATCCACTACACCAATATGTTCTCTAACTCAGGCTCCTTTATAGCAATAGGAATCTCAAGATTGATCGGGGGTGGATTTCACATCCGATCTAATGGATGACTATGCTGCAGTAAAAGCTAGCATGATGATGGAGGTTAGTAATGGTCCTGTGGAGGGACTCGAAAACAAGCTGAAGATGCTGAATCGTCAAATGTTCGGAAGGGCGGGATTAACACTACTCGCCAAACGGCTAATTATGGCTTCATAAGCAAGTGCTGAATAACTTTCCAGGTATACGTTGTATTTGCTTCACCAAAATCTGGGAAGAGCCGGGTTTAATCGTCGCTTAACAACTTAAGTCTTCCGCACGATAGAACTCAACATAAAATTCCACAGGGCCGAGGGGTTTAACTTGGTGGGGAGTCTGTGGTTCCACAATACCTGGCAAATCTGGAGTGAGCCTGTGTTCCTCAGATGGATCAAACAGAATGTGATACTCAAGCTGGCCTGATATCACACAGATTTTGGCCCAGCTCCCTTCTTTCGTAGTGTGATGTTTCAGCAGGGCAGCAGGAACGGTCTCTTGTGTAAAAACAGGTGTTTTTTGGTACGCAATAACATTAAAGGGCAGTGTTTTCATAATGTTCTTCTCGCTATCAATTAAGGAAAAATAATCTTCGAATCAGGTCTATGTCCTAAATAGAGGTGAGCCGCAGACTTAAGCACAATTTCTGAGTATAGGATCTTCTGAATCTCTAGACTCGGTGCCCGCTGGGCTATTGCGTTATAAGCTGTGATTTCACCTGCAAAACTGAAATCAGCTTGGTATAAATAATGGTCATAGTCATGAATGGCAGCCAAGGCGAATCCGTAGAAGGGGCTAGGATACATGTCAGCGTCGTAACTTTCCACTGATTCCCAAAGATGGTCTTGTTCGATATCGGCAAACATATCTTTAGCAGAGTCGTATCGGACAAAATCCGAAGCCTCGACGGCCAATGGAAGCTGCTGAAACTCGGTCATAATCCATTCACAAAGCTCATCCACCGTTTCTTCTGAAATTTCTGCAGGCTCTCCATCCAGATAGTGTTTGGCAAACTGTTCAACTTGAGTGATCATTGCAATCGCCTCCTAATCTGTCCTGAGTGAATTGGACCTTCCTACATATTCAATTTGTCAAAATTGCGACGCTAAGTCTTTGAGGTAGCTCAAAAAGGCACAAAATCTATGAAAGCCACGGTCGAACAACTTGCTCAACTCCCTCTGTTTATGGCTTGTCAACCCGATGAATTGGAGCATCTTCAACCCCATACACAACTCTGTCCCTACCAACGGGAGGAGATTATTCTGCACGAGGGTGATCCATTGCCAGAAAAGCTTTACATCTTGTTTAGCGGCGTGTTGCAAGTGCAAAAAAATGCGGCCACGGGGAAAGAGACCATTTTGAGAGCACTCAGAGCAGGTGACATCTTTGCTGCCCCTGCTCTATTTAGCGATGAGCAATCACCCGCAACGGTAGTCGCTATTGAAGATTGCCAAGTTTTAACAATTCCGAGGGCCATACTGCTGGAGGCCATTCAACACGCCCCAGAATTAGCACTGAGATTGCTGGTGGTGCTAAATCAGCGGTTGCAGCAAGTGCACAACATCGTGCATGGTCTAGTTTCGGAGCGGGCGGTGGTTCGCTTAGCTCAATTGATCCAGTACACGGCTTTGCAACATGGTACAGACACAACAACGGTTGGAGAATTGCTCCGTGTCAAGTTGCCCTATTATCAGATGGCCCGCAGCATTGGGATTACCTATGAAGAATGTGCACGATTGATGAAAGGGCTACAGGACACTGTGAGCTATGGACGGGGTGGCAAGATTATGATTTTGGATGGGGAGCAACTGGGTGTAATGGCTGCAGGTCTGTCAGAGGCGATCTCCTCCGAGCAAAGTGAACAAAATATGTGATGGGACTGTCAATCTAACTTGAAGTGACCCTATTTATTGAGAATACCTCTACATTTCTAAGCCTGTAATGCCTAATTTTGCGTTATCAATAAGAGTCAATTTGCAATAAGGCTGAGAAATTGAGTTGAGTTGACAGTCCCGCAGCAACACCAACACAAAAGATGGGTATAGTTTAAGTCTTTTCAGCAACGATACTTGGTTGTGGCTCAGGCGTATGAGGACTCTTGAAAGTCTTCTGAGCAGTGGGTTCCTGGCAGGCAACCATCGTCTTTACATGCTCCCTCTCGTCATCCCGGATAGCCACAAAGACATCATAAAGATTACTTATCTGAGGACGACGACTCTCTGGAAGGTGCCCTGTTTGAAATTCATCAAACATGTAGAGATCGCCCTCTCGATAGTAATTCAGGGCTACTTGAGGTGCAGGTTGAGTCTTCAGATATTCTGCCTCGCTAGTCAGGAAATGGTCATAGCTTTCGTAAGCATGTTCTTCCACTAGCTCCATAAAATGGTATGCCGACCGAGGGGAAAGAGCATAGAGCACAACGACAATCCAGTAGTAGAGTAAAGCTGCATGACGTGCCAGGAAGCGATCGCTCCAAGCGTTGTTACCTCCTAATGATTCCATGATTAGCAGGTGGTGCAACTCATTCCAGGTTTCAGCAAAATGGACCTTGAGCCAATCCGCCTTGCGCCACCGGCCTAAAGTCTCATAAAAGTGCAACACCGAGAGATAGGAAAAGTAAGGTACCCGTGCCACGGTTTCCAATACATAAAAACGCGGATAAGGGCGGTTCCTATAGAGCACGTTGATGACCAAAACTAAGACGCTGACTAATAACCGGACCATAATCAAACCTCTTGAGTGGATAAACTGCGCAAATTTAATGGAGTCACGATCGTATGGACCATCCCCCCGTACAGCGGTCTTTAGTTTGATAGAAGACACCTAAAATCCTGAAAACTTTTCTGAGCAGAGATTTTCAGCTCAGAGCTGTGTCCTACCAAGCTACGATCCGCTGTCAGTGAGGTCACATTCAAAATCATTCAGTGAGCTGGGATTGGTCAGTGATCTGGGATTGAGTCGGTTGCTGAAAAATAGCCCAAATTGCTTGACCAACAAACAACACCATAACTGCAGCTCCGAGGAAGAAGACAATATCGCCGGGGATTCTCAGCCATACAGTCCACTGCATCCAAGGTGAGCCAATCACTTCCGCACTGCGGGCATACCAAGTTCCGTAGTTAACAGACTGAACCAGTTGATAAAATCCATTAGGAATAAGGCCCATCACCAGCATCATGACCAAGCCAATATTAAGGAGCCAGAATGAAATCTTGAGCGGGGTTTCTTTCCAGGCCCGTTCGGGGACAATTTCACGCAGAGCAAACAGCATCAGAGCCAATGCCAAAGAACCATAGACACCAAACAGTGCCGAATGTGCATGGATGGGAGTAATGTTGGACCCCTGAGAGTAGTAAAGAAAGATAGGTGGATTGATCAGGAAACCAAAGACACCTGCACCCATGACATTCCAGAAGCAGGTGGCCAGGAAAAAGCGGAGGGGCCAACGATAAAAGCCCTCTGCTTCTTGGGCCAGTCGGAGGGTTTTGATGATTTCAAACCCAATTAGCGTTAGAGGGACCACTTCTAATGCGGAGGCAACAGCCCCAATCGAAGCAATAAAGGAGGGAGTTCCGGCAAAGTAAAGGTGGTGCAGGGTCCCGACCACGCCACTACCGAGATATAAAATGGTGGTTAAATAAGTTGCCCGCAACGCTGAAGACTTCTTCAGGAAACCCAATTCACTACAGAGATAGGCGATCGTCACTGTGGCGAAGACCTCGAAAAACCCTTCAACCCACAGATGTACAACCCACCAGCGCCAGTACTCGGCCATACTGAGGGAGGTATGGTTGTTATACATTAGCCCCGAGGCGTAAAACAGGGGAATAGTAATGGCGCTATAGAGAAAAAAGTGGCTGAGGCCCGTGCGATCTTCATCCTCTTTGAGAGCAGGCTTCAGGGCGCGATACATCAACCCCAGCCAGAACACCATGCTCCCAATTAACAAGAGTTGCCACACACGACCTAGTTCAACATACTCATAGCCTTGGTGCCCCCACAGAAAACTATGGTCACCAAGCAGGCCTTGAACACCAGCCCAGGATCCAGCTAAAGCACCCACAACAACGACAACTAGAGAAATCAATAGGCCGCTATTTCCCCAGGCTTGTCCCTTGGGTTCATGGCGACCAAAGCGGGGGGCAAAAAATAGTCCGGCAGCTAGCCAGCAAGTCGCGATCCAGAAGACAGCCAGTTGCAAATGCCAGGTCCGCGAGGCAGCATAGGGAAGGTATTGCTGGAGGGGAATGCCATAAAAGCTATCACCCTCAACGGCATAGTGGGCTGTCACCATCCCCATGATCATTTGGGTTGAGAAGAGGAGCATTGCAACACCAAAGAAGAGGGTGGCAACCTTCTGGCTAGGCGTTGCTAAACGGACGGCGGGTCGCTCGGCGACAACTTGCACCTCGTCGGCATCTTCTTGAGCAAGATAAACGATGAGAAAAACTGCGATCGCACCAATCAATACGATCACCGACACAATCGACCAAATTAAAAATTGGCCAGGGGGTTGATTGCCCACCAAGTCATCATGGGGCCAGTTGGCTGTATATGAAAACGGCGCATTGGGCCGATTCACCACTGCCGCCCAAGCTGTCCAGGCGAAGAATCCGGTCACATCATGAATCTGTTGATCATCTGTAAACCAACCATCTGGAATCGAGTGAATGCGGGACCCATGTGCTAACAGCGCTTGGTAATCATCAAAGACTTGCTGGAGTCCCTGGGTTTGGGCTGCCGTCAGCGTCAAACTCTCTGTCAGAGGATCGTAGCGATTGACCTTAAAATCTTCCTGAACCTGAGCTTGGAGACTAGCACGCTCGGGGGCTGGTAGTGCATCTAAATCTGCCTGTGTAAATTGAGGATTATTCTGATGCAAGATGCCCGCTGTTGCTAGTCCCCAACGATGGAGTACGTCTGCACTCCAATCCGGGGCCAGATAGCTACCATGTCCCCAAATACTGCCAATATGCTGTCCCCCTCGTCCTAGATAGGTTGTTTGTCCATGCTGAATCTCTTCAGCGGTGAGAATTGTTTCCTCAACCGGAGATGAAATCGTAGCTGGAATGGGTGGAGCATTTTTCCAAATGGCTGCCCCAGCAAATAACAGTATAGTGAACGTGATAATACAAATCAGGACTAACCAGGCAGGCAAACTAAGCCTACGAGGTTTAGCTGTGCCGGTAGAGGACACACCTATAGTTGAATCGGACATTATTTCAAAACTCCAACATTATTATTGCTGTCCATCGACGCTCCAAGACCTTTTTAAGTACGATCCCAATTTCTAAGTAGACATATCATCACCTCCAACACGTGCTCCAAAGATTGCCCCTGGGCTAGACCAAGACCCTATTCTTACAACAAAACCAAAGTACGTTTATTAGTCCAAAGGTTGAGCCTTCGGAGTCAGCTGCAAGTAAAGCCCCGGTACCACCAGCAATGCCATGAAAGTTGCTGCAGCCAAACCAAAAATAATGGCCATACAGAGCGGAAACCATTTCGGCTCACTTAACGCCAAGGGGAATAGCCCAATCACCGTGGTCAGGGAAGTGGTCAGAATCGGTCGGAGGCGGTCGCTCGCCCCAAACGCCGCCGCATGGCGCACATCCATTCCGGCTTTACGCCGTTCGTTCATCGTGTCCACCATAACGATGGCATTATTGACCACAATCCCGGTTAGGGAAATCACCCCGATGGCTGCAGGGAACGAAAACGGTAAGTTCAGTAAGAAAAAGCCAATAAAGGTGCCTGTCAACGCAAACGGAATGGTGAGAATAATGATCAATGGTTGAGTGTAGGACCCAAACTGAAGCACCAAAACCGCGAAGACCAAAAAGATTGCCACCACCAACATTTGGCCCGCAGAACCAAAGGTTTCACCGCTGGTTTCAGCATCACCTCCGAAGCGATATTCATAGCCTTGGGGCCAGCTGGCCTGCATTTGATCGAGCTTAGGCGTCAACTCTGCCAAAATATCAGCATCATAAATACCAATGCCTGGAATATTTTTGGCGAGGACCGTCACCGTTCGCTGACTCTGGCGATGGGTGATGGAGAGGGGGACGGCACCGGGCGCGGGTTCGAGAACCGCATCAGCAGGGACAGTCTTACCTTCAGGCGTGACAAAGCGAATCGTTTGAAACTCATCCTGGCGAGAGGGGCCTCCCACCTCACCCTGTCGCGATGGCCAGAGGGTACTGAGGCGAATTTCTAGATCTTCTTCGCCGCTGCCGATGGGGAAATCACCAATGTCATCGTCGATCATCAGGATCCGGCCTTGAGAAGCTATATCTTGCGGACTGAGGCCATAGAAATCAAGGGCTTCCCGCTTGGGAATCAGTTTGTAATCTTCTCGGAGGTTACCGAGATTATCTCGTACATCCATCGTGCCCGGAATCTCGCGCAGGACTTCCTGCACCTGCACTGAAATTTCCCGAAGTGTTTGGATGTCATCACCACTGATCGCCACTTGAATCGGGTCTTCACCGCCCCCAGGCCGCTCATACTGAACTGCTAAGGTCGCCCCTGGATAGTTGCGGAGAATCTTATTGTCCAGGTCCTGACGCAGGTCACGAGCATATTCAAACGAGTTGTGTTGACGTTGATCGCGATCGACAAATATCCCAGAAAAGCCGACAAAATAATCTGCATCGCTAGGCTTTAACTCACCGGAAGCCACTAAGCTACTGCGTTTCCCCACCAGTTTGACAATACTTTTAAACACCCGTTGCCCATCGGGGTCACTGTAATTTTGCAGCATCTCTCCCATTTGATCAGCGACCTCCTCAGACCGTTTCAGGGTGGCACTAGGGGCTAACTCGACGTTGATACTAAGTTTTTTGCCATCATTCTGGGGAAATAAGTTAGAGGGAAGTGCTGTGAACAACACACAGGAAAAGACAAATAACCCAATGGCCCCTAGGGACCAGAGGCGGGCCACAGCCTTATTGGGCACCGTGAGTCCCAAACTCCAGTTCGCAAATCGGGCAGAGGCAGTCTCTGTGAGACGATCCATAAAGGTCTTCTTACCAACCCCCTTGACATTACCCAACAAAAATTTGGAAAGGGGAACCACCACTAACAAAGCCAGAACATAGCTCAGGATTAAACAGGTAATTGCACTGATAGGAATCAGGCGCACAAATTTACCCATCGTCCCCGAAATCGCCATCAGTGGCGCTAGCGCCAAGATGGTAGTCAATTGCCCCGCAAAGGCTGGTCCAGCATAGGTCTTTACCGTACGCAGAGCGGATTCAGAGAAACTTAAACCCTCCACGAAAATGCCTTCATGCATCCCTTCTAACACCAGAATGAAGACATCCACTAAGAGTCCTAAAGCCAGAATCATTCCGATCAGGACCATAGAATTAAGGGTTTGCCCCCCAAGCCACAGGAAGAACGTTGCCCCGATAAAGGTGAGTGGAATTGCCAAACCCGCAATCAAGGCTTCGCGCCAGGTTAAGGCAACGAGCAGAATCAGAAAGACAAATAATGACGCTTGACCGACATTGGAAAACAAGTTAGATAACTCATTATTGATGGTGTCAGCATCATTACTGAGGACGCGATACTCCATGCCACTGGGCCAGAGCATTGGATCTTGACGAGCGTCCTCTAGGGCTTGCAGGGCACTGTTGACAACTTGAATCGAGTCACTGCCTGCCACCTTGACAACTTCCATCAAGATTGTCGGTTGAAAAGCATCACCGTCCCAACTCAGTGCCGCCCGGTTGGTCTCTCGCTCTAGATCACGACGAACGTCGGCCACTTCGTCTAAGCGGACAATCCGATTATCAGTCAAGCGGGCCACCGGGAGGGCTTTGAGATCGGCCAAGGTGCGGAACCGTCCAAACATCCGGACTTGGGCACCGATGGCATCATCTCGAACTCGGTCCCAGGAAGCATCACTATTACTGCCTTGAATGGCATCTCTCACCTGGGTGGAAGAAATACCCAAGGTTGTTAAGCGGTTAGGGATGAGCTGGACATGAATCACCTGATCACGACTACCGGAAAGATTGACTTCCCGGAGATTCTTGACAGATTCGAGAACGTCTTTTAAGTCTTCTGCCGTTCGACTTAAGGTGACGGTATCGAGGTTGGGGCCGAATAGTCCTACGGCGAGGATGGGGGCATCTTGCTGAGAGACCTGCTCAAAATCAGGTTGTTCTCGACCCTCTGACTCTGAAGGGAGTTCGGGGATAGCATCATCAACCTTTCCCCGTAGCTCTTGAATCGATCCGGCAACAGGAGCTTCAGCCCGAAACTCGACATCAATAATGGAATAAGAGTTGAAGGTGGCACTGTCGACGTCTTTGATACCCTGTAAAGACTTAATCTCTTTTTCAATTTTGTCAGTCACCCGATTTTCAATGGTCTCTGCATCTGTGCCGCCCCAGGGAGTGGTGATCATGGCCCGGGCAATTTTGATATCTGGGTCGGATTCTTTGACCATGGAAACATAGCCCATTAACCCGCCCATAACCAAGAGAAAGCAAAGAAGGATACCAAAGATCTGTCGGGTAAAAAAGAAGCGAGCCAGGGGAGACGCTTTCTCTAGCTCAGACGGTGGGTGACCGTTAACGGTACTGTCCCAATCCTGCTGGGAATTTTCGCTGTGGCGCTCATGAGTTTGCATCCAATCTATCCTTGAGCTGGTGATGTTGATATCGCGGGCAATCTTGCAGGAGTGAATTAAAGCGGTTTATTGGCGCTCACAACTTCTATGGGGGAATTGTGGACGAGGCGGTTACTGCCTTCAGTCACCACTAACTCTCCAGGTTTCAGACCTCGAGCGATGGAAATGCTATCTAAACCTTCGATATCTAAGACAACTGGGCGTTGTTCAACGCGTCCAGTTTCTTCATTGACGACAAAGACATAGGACTTGCGATCGCGCGTCGTTACCGCCCCAAACGGAAGGGTGATGGCCTGAGACTTGGTTTGGGCGGCAATCCAAGTTTGCACCCGCGCCCCAATCCGTAAATTCTCGCGGCCATCGTTAATCCTGACCCGCACCTGCACAGCTCTCCCACCCGGTGTCACCGCAGGGGTGACTGAAAAAACGGTGCCTTTGGCCTTGGCAATTTTAACTAAGCTGCTTTCGCTGGTGCCTTTAACAGCAGCCCGACTGATATCTTCATCCAGAGCAATATAGGCAGGCTGTCCCGGACGAATGAGTCTTCCTTCTGTAGCGGGTAGTTCCATAGATACTTCAAAACTGCTAGGGTCTACCACCACAATCGGAACTGACTCTACGGCTGCTTGATATGTGGTGGCAGACTGAACCCGTGCAGAACTCCAGTATTCACCTTCTCGGATATTGAGGTAGGCAACAATCCCGTTAATGGGGGACACGAGTTGCGTATCTTCCTTAGCAACGGTGGTATTGAACAGCTTTTCTTTATTAGCTTCCGAGCTAGCTCGGGACACTGCAATTTGCTCCCTTGCCGATTTAACGTTTTCTTGAGCAACTTGGACCCCCACCTCTGCCTGGACAACTTTGTTGTTGAACGTATCGCGATCTGTGGCTGGAATCACGCCTTGAGAAAACAGTGTTTGACGGCGCTTGGCTTCAACTTTGGCCAAGTCGAGGTCGGCTTTAGCCTGCAATAAATTCGCTTCTGATTGGCGAAGACTTGCGATCGCCTGTCTTTCCGTCCGTTGCGCCACCTCTTGATCGGCTTTGGCTGCCCGAATATTGGAGCGATATTCCCGATCATCAATGGTGGCCAGCAATTGGCCTTTACGCACAAAATCACCTTCACGTAGGTAGCGACCGTCCATTTTTGCGAGGTACGTCACCTCACCATTGGCTTCAAAGATTAGCTGTTTATAGCGTTCGACCCGGACATCTCCATCAGGACTCGTGACCCAGCGTTTAATGGGAGCAACCTGGGCACGCACTGCCCTCACAGGCAAGGGAGCTACAGATTTTGTTTTTTGCTCAACGGGGCTAGAAGAATCGCCCGTGGTGCTGTAGACCCGCCACCCAAATAGTCCAGCGACAATCAGCATCACCAAAATCGCAATCGGCCATGGAGACTTCTTACTAGATCTTTTCGGTTGCGGCTGTATCGAGTCTTCAATATCAGAGGACTGGATATCGAGTTCTAATTGTGCGGAGGACTCTGGTCTCATATGTGCTGCTCCCTATTGATGGCCTTATATTGCTAGTTTTTAAGTAGAAATTTGTATCAATAACTACATAGAAAGTGACTACTGAGAGTTCCGTCGCAAGAACTAGGGATGATTAAGATACGAATAACTTTCCTGATCGGATGTTGCTTGATAGTCAGTTGCTGATCAATTGCCCCAATTAAGCCATTGCTGCTGCTGCGTAAAGATTAAGTCCATTTGGATGCCAAAAAACTGTTGGTTTAATCTTGAATAAAGTCGACTTCGCAATTGATCTTGTTGTGCTAGATTTCCAGACCATTGATGTGGGTCCAAAACATAAACCTGAACATATAGTAAACGCCCAATTTCTAATGAACGAACTTGATAGGTAACAGCATCGGCAGGCTTAAAAATCTCATCTACGGCGGTGTTGATGATGCTCATTTTTTCTGGTTCAGGACGACAACCAATAACCTGTCGCCAAGCATCACGGATGGTATTAATGGGGAGGGACACCATGGCCAGCACAATCACTATTACGATTACAGGATCTGCATAGGGGGCAAACGCTGCTATCGAGGTGCCCTTAGTCAATTCAACAAAAAGGAACGCAACCGCAACCGCAACACTGATGACGCCATCAATCATCCAATTTTTAGCATCGACCCTCACTAAGGATGATCGTGATCGCTTAGCCATGTCTTTTAGTTGCCAAGCAATCCAGAAAGAACCCACAGCTGAAACCCCGGCATAGGCAATTGCGCCGCCCGTAGAGATAGGACGCCCACCCGTAAAAAGAGCTGAGATAGCAGAAATGAGTGCAAACAGGCCAATGGCTCCAATAAGGAGTCCTTTACTAAGGTTAAGCATGGGTTCAAAAGTCGTATACCCAAAGGGATACTGCTGATTTCCAGGGCGCATGGCTAGGCGAGAGACTTTCTGAGTGAGAAGTGCAATAGCACATCCTATGAGGGAAAAGAATCCATCTAATAAAATTGCGTCTGACTGTGTAATCACGGCAAATCCCATCCCTAGAATTGCCATGAATAGTGCACCAAAAACCGTTAAGCGCAAGGCGCGTTCCTCTAGCTTAGAAGTGGTGTGTTGATTGGCACTCTTCATTGTTTCTAGGGTGTTCATGCAGGTATCTCTGCCGTTCTTGAGAACGCCCAGCGGAGCATAGGTGGGGCAACAAAGGTGGTCCCCATCACCATCAACACCAGGGCAACATTGACTGAGGTAGATAGGGCACCTGTAGAGGCCCCCAATCCTGCAAATACCAGCCCCACCTCTCCACGCGGAACCATACCTGCCCCGATTGCCAAGCGGTCTACTTTATCTTTGGTGATGACGCAGTATCCAGCCGCCATCTTGGTAACGATCGCAATCACCGTTAGGAAAAGGGCAATCGTCAGTCCAGTACGACTCTCTGGGTTTGCTAGGTTGAGCACCGTCAGATCAGTCTTAGCACCGATGGAGACAAAAAAGATGGTGGCAAATAAGGCGACTAGAGGGTCGCAGGCTTTCTCCAGTTGTTTGGTGGCAGAGGTGTCACCGAGGACAATCCCTGCAGCAAAGCAGCCCAGAATGGACTCTAAACCGATGACGCCAGCGACAGTAGACATCATTGCCAAAAAGGTAATCGCTCCAATCAACACACTGTAAGGATTACCCAGCCTACTGAGAAAGTTAACGTAGACGGGGCCAAAAAATCGGTTGAGGGAGATCGCAATCGTAACAAACAATGCAGCACTAATCACCGTCCCCAGCACGCTGGAAATTTCTACAGTCCCGTGGTCTGCAATGCCGACGGCCACCGCGAGAATGGCAATTCCTAAAATGTCATCTAGGACCGCCGCCCCCAAAATGATCTGTCCCTCTGGGGTACTCAGTACCCCCATATCCTGCATGATCCGGGAGGTAATCCCAATACTGGTGGCCGTCAGTGCCGCGGCCCCAAACAAAGCTGGAATGTTCTCCAGGTGAAAAATTGCCGATAGGCCCAGAAATCCCAAGGAGAAGGGAAGAATCACCCCTGCAACGGCTACTGATGCCGCCTGCGGACCCACTCGAATTAATTCTTTGAGATCGGCTTCTAGACCAATTTTGAACAACAAGATCCCCACACCAATCTGGGCATAGTCCTCCAAAAGGATCTTGACAGGGCCATCAAAAATCTCTTGTACTGTAGCTTCACTACTACCTGAAATCAGGTGAACGGTGTCCATCATCCAGCCTGCAACCTGACCAGTCTCTCCCAGCGCCAGCACATGTAGTCCTGACATCCCAATGACAAGACCCGCAATCAGTTCTCCTAGGACAGCCGGGAGTCCAACGCGAACGGCAATTTCACCAAAGAGCTGAGCTGAAATATAAATCAAAACTGTGGTTAGGGTCACAGCTAGTCCCACTGCTTTAACGTAGGTTTCGCCCTCAGCCTCACCGACCGATGCCAGGAGCAGAAATGGCTCACCCTCAAGCAATGGCGAGAGACCCCAATGCAGCGTCATGGAGTGCAACACACTGCTTATGATCCCTTGGGGAGAGGATATGAGGGGAATTATTGATAAATCAAGCATTTCATCTAAGGGGGCAAAGAATAGAGGGTCAACAAAGCAATGAAATGATCTGGAATTCACTCACCCTAGGTAGGCATTCAATCTAAAGCAGATTCACTAGAGTCTGAATGTAACGGAGAAGAAAGTACGAGCATAGAGTGAGTGGCCGCAAGGATTCGATGATTGTCATCATGCCTGCAACAATTCGCAAAATAATATTGAGAATTTTCTTAGGGACCGAGCCAATCTGCAAGAAGGGTAACGGAGCCTTTCTTGCGACTTAGAATTTGTTCAGACTCTAGTTGGCTGAAGGTGCGAGATAGAACCTCAGGAGACATTCCTAAGTTAGTTGCCAGCACCTTGACAGACGTCGTTAGTGGAACAGTCGATTGGCCTGGCAGGCATTGTTTGGTGAGATAGTGCAAAAGGCGATTGCGAGCAGAGCGAATACTTCTTAGTTCCAGTAATTGTTTAACAGATTCAAAGCGTTGGGTCAGGTGACAGACATATCGCGTACATAGGTTGGGCGATTGCTGCCAAGCCTCTAGAAAACCATCTTTGGGTATAGCCAACACACGAGAAGGTTGTTCTGCCATGACAGTGCAGCTATAGGTCTCAAGATTCAAGGCCGTCTCAGCCAAACTCTCGCCCACACCCACCGTGTAGTAGATAATCATCTGTTGCTCAGTGAAGCTAACCATTTTCAGCAGCCCAGATTCCACCCAGAACATAAATTCTGCAGGATCACCTTGTTGGAAGAGGATCTGTCCTGCGGTTAATTCCCGCTCAATAACTTGCTGCTGAAGCTCTGGCGGTAATTCTGTAATTGCGATCATAATAGACGACCTTTAGACATAAGTTTTTTCACCGCCTCAAAACATCAGTATTGAGGAGATGAGGCAAGCCTCTTTATATGAGTAAGACTCATATTCATAATTTATGAGCAGCACTCATATTTTGTCAAGTACAATGTGAGTAAGATTCGTATTTGTGTTGAGAGGACTCGTAAATAGATGGTCAATAAAACAATAAAATCGCCTGGGATGCGCCGCCAGCCTAAGCAAGCTCGCAGTCGGGAGCGGGTCAACAAGATTCTGGATGTGGCAGAAGAAATGTTTATTGCGGAGGGTTGCAATGCAGTAACGACGAATGCGATCGCAGCCCAAGCCGAGATCCCAATTGGCTCCCTTTACCAGTTTTTCCCTGACAAAGCCGCAATCCTTCAGGCTCTAGCGGCTCGCTATACCACCCTGCTCAACCAGAAATTTCTAGCGATCGGCCCCGCAGTTGAGTCACAATCCTTATCGGATGTTTTGGCATTGGTGATTGATACCAACGATCAATTTTTTGCAGATTATCCTGGCTATCAGGCCATCTATATTCAGACGCAGGGAACTGTACCAGAACTAGCCGCAATTGAAGAGGCAGCTGACGTAGAACTTATTGATGCAACGGCTGATTTTCTTGCTCAACGTTCTCCTGGGTTGGATGCAGACCACTATCAGGTGATTGCCATGGTCATCGTTAAGAGTATTGGTACCCTTCTATGGTTATCTCGGAGCCACAACCCAGCTTTTCGAGAGCGTTTGGTAGACGAAACAAAACGATTAGTGCAGGCTTACGCGCACAGTTACTGGCCTGAATAGACAATACCTTCGCCAATGGTTGCAATGAGAGCTGTTTGTTAGTCAAGAGCAACTTTTACACCAACGTCTTATAGCAGAGACGAAACGAGTTGCGATCGCATACCTACAAAGTTATCTGCATGAAGGTGACCCAATTTCGGTAGTGACCTAAAGCCAATACCTGCAAGGATACGACCTGTTGGCCCTAATAAAACATGAGTGATATTCAGATTATGCTTGACAAAATATGAACATCGCTCATATATTAAAAAGCGAGCACTACTCATATTGAGTCTCAAGTCGTTCAATCATATAGAACAGACACTAAGACCAACCATAAAACGTTGAACTAGGAACTAGAGTCCTCAAAGGAGGTTGATTTATGTCAAACACTACCCATTCTTTTCCCTCAATGAAAGGCAATATTCCGATTTCTCGCTTTGACCTTCATACGAAAATTTCATCTGAACTAATTTGCGATGAAGCTCGTGCCTGGGAACCTCGTGGCCCAAAATCCGTAGGTATTCCCAAGCAAATGATGCCTTTAGAAAAATATGACGTGGCCGCACCATTTATTTCTGTTCCAGCCCAAGATGAAGATGGCAAGAAGATAGGCTTTTCTGAAAAAGCAACGCATTGGGCACTTCAGAATTTGCCTTTGTTAGATGAAGACAGGAAATGGTCGAGCCATACAGAGGCTTTAGAACAAATAAAGATTCAGTATGGAGATGTTCTGCCAACACCTTCCGTACAGTGGCAAGAGACAACCTCCGATAAGGCAATGTCTCTCCTTGCCTTTCAGGGACTTGGCTCCCATCGTTTAGAGCGAACAGAAGATGACTGCGCCACTTTTATGGTGGATCTCTCCTGGATGGTTGCCTTTCCAGTTCGTGATGACTTCGAGCGCTATGGTGCTTGCGCTTTTTTTGATGAAAATCGGCAACCTGTCAGGATCTACACTGCCCACAATGACAAGACACATTATCCAGACGATACAACCTGGGAAGAAGCGAAGTGGTGCTGGCGTTGTTCGCTGTTTACAGGCGTAACAGTTGCCGATCATTTAGGCTCCGTTCACTATCTGGCTTCAAACCTGCTAGTAACCACGACTCGTGAACAACTGCCACCCGAACATCCATTTCGTAGGCTGCTAAAACCTTTTACATATGGCACGGTTGATATCAACCGAGATGCCTATGTGCTTCTCTCTCCCAAACAAGGGTTGGCCCATCGCACATTTGCGTTGACCTACGAAGGTGTTGTCAGGTGTTTGCTAAAGGGAGTTGAATTCGCCAGCTTACAGACCTTTCCTGACTCGCTTGCGGCTAAAGGAACTGACTCGCTAGGTGATAAATTCCCTTACGCGACCGATGGTTTAGCACTATACGAGATCTTAGAAAAGTATGTGCGAGAGTATTTTGCGATATATTTTCCTGGCGAAACTGCTGTCAAAGATGCTTCTATTCGTCACTGGTGGATAGCACTGACGAAACAAGCTCCCAATCTAGGTCTCAAGCCACTTCAGACTGCTGAACAACTGATCCGAGTTACCACTCATTTCATGTTTACAGTGACCGGGTTACATGGTCAAGTCGGCGATGTCATTGCTTACACTTGCGATCCTGCTTTCGTCGGCTCAAAAATCAGGGAGGGGCAAACCATCGGGGATGTCCAAGCCACGGTCCAGCTCATTAATATCACCGTAACAACGGGGCTTACTCAACCCTCCATCATTGGGGATTATCGGCATACACTTCCAGACTACAAAAAAGAGCAGGCTCTTCTCGTTTTTGAAGCCTATCAACAGGCGCTGAAGCAATTAGCCCGTGATATTGATGCACGCAACCTCACCCGAGAACAACCGTTTCAAACCTTTAATCCTACTATTTTAGATTCGAGCGTAAGCATATGAGCAATATCAATCATGCTGCCGAAGAAGGCAGCAAAAAAGTATCCGATGCGAAAAATCCCTGTCCTTTTATGCGTGCATTGCAAGCTCTTGGCTATATTGCCCCTCAGAAGGCTCCCCTTGCCAACTTCTCTCACATTGTGACTGTTGCCATGGATAGTGGCATTGAAAAACCGCCACCCAAATTTGCGATTAAACTTCTAGCTTTGCTTGCAAGCGCAAAATCTGTATCTACCTTTATACAGACATTTTCGCAAGGATTCAGTGTTGACAACCTTAGATTAGGACCCCTCGATAAGCGAGGTGTCGGGTCTGGAATTATCGATCTTGAAGGCAATATTTGTGAAGATCAACTAATACGGCTTGACTCCTTTGCCTCTGATTTTGAAGATGAAAGTGGCACTTTAGAACGCGGTCTTGACGCAGCCGCTCTCAATAAAATGATGGATGAGAACTTTGCTCGTCCATCGAAACATCGTCGGTGGTTTGATCGATTGCTCATGAATGGTGAGTGGCCAGCATTACTCGAAGCTATGGGCAAGACTCACTTGAGCAACCCTTACCTAAGTTTATCGGAAGTGCAAGAGTTATTTGTTGATAGGCAGCTACCTGAACGGGTGGTAGCACGGCTCCCCCTTCCGAGTAGACTTGCAGTGACAGACGCCACTCAGTTTTCTTCAGCTACACCTGATCAAGACTTAACTTAGAAAGTACGAGGAGATTGGTGCAGAAGTACGCCGATGGCCGATTTACAGTACTCTCAAACAACATATGTAGGCTCGGGTAGCCCTGCTCAATACTTACTGATAGTCATCACAAGGAATAGATCGCTATATGTTGTCAGATCTAAAACTGCCAAAATGGCTGAAGTTCGGAGCCATCTTTCCCTTCGTATTTATTGATGCTTGGCTCATTATTCTGCTCTTGCGATATTTCCAGCCCATTACCAGCATGGTGGTCTTTGCTAGCCTGTTGGCCTTCTTGCTAGAGTTCCCGATTGTCTTTCTAGAACGAAGTGGATTAGGTAGAAGCTGGGCCATCTCTCTCGTTCTCCTTCTAGCACTAGCATTGGTTAGCATCACCAGCTTAATTTTGGGTCCGTTAATTTTTCAACAGCTGGTTGAATTTACCAATCGTCTCCCGGATTGGCTAGACAAGATTGATCAACAACTCCAAGTTCTCGACGACCAAAGTGTTTTGCAAAATTTACCGCTGAACTTGGGTAATCTCTCTACCCAGTTGATCCAACAAACCT